>BNJU01003111.1_pt1 | contig 43375 bp, 51 predicted proteins | sample 8539281 | NCBI WGS metagenome assembly BNJU01 (sample SAMD00202456, study PRJDB9452) | human saliva metagenome | isolation source: human saliva | place: Japan
AATAGAACATAAAAAGATTGGGCCCTTAGCTTAATTGCCGCAGTAGAAAGGACCCCTTTCGAAAAACGACTCCGGCCTGCGCCTCCGCAGGGCCAAAGTCGTTTTTCGAAAGGGTCCTTTCTCATCTCTATAGTTAATACAGCCATAGGGCCAATCTTTTTATGTTTCCTCTTAAATTATCACCGACATATTCGTTGAAATAATACAAATAGAAATATGGTAAAATGGTGTTATAGTAATTATCGACACAAATCTAATAGAAGGCTCCACAAAACATAAATTATAATTAAGGTCCTGAATTACTATTTTTTCTTTATTCCCGTAACGAAAATCTTTGCGGGAAATAAGGATAACGTATTTAAAGTAAGGTCCTGATGGGGTTCCAAAACCGACTTTGGCCCTGCGAAGCCCGTAGGGCGTAGTCAGACCCGGCCGGTGGAGGTTTTGGGAGCCCATCAGGACCGGCTTTTGAAGGAGGAATACATATGAACCGCAAAATTTTCGTTACAGGTGCTACTTCTGGTATTGGTTTAGAGTGTGCCCGTGCGTTCGCCAAGGATGGCGATAATTTATTACTTGCTGGTCGTCGTGCAGATCGCTTGGCGGCGATTAAGGAAGATTTTGAGCAACAATATGGTATTCGTGTGGATACGCTTGTTCTCGATGTGAGCAAACGCGAAGATGTAGAGTCAAAGGTGAAACCAGCTATCGAGGCATTCGGTGGTATCGATGTATTAGTCAATAATGCTGGCCTTGCACAAGGTCTTGATGATTTTCAAGATAGTTCTGTTGATGATGCGGTAACCATGATCAATACAAATGTAATTGGTCTTATTTATGTAACAAAAGCGGTGCTACCATTCATGTTGGCTCAAAATAGTGGTCATATTGTCAATATGGGATCTACAGCAGGCATTTATGCATATCCAAAGGGCGCTGTGTATTGTGCCACTAAGGCAGCTGTTAAGACTTTGAGTGATGGTATTCGTATGGATACCATAGCTACAGATATTAAGGTTACTACCATTCAACCAGGCATCGTAGAAACTCCATTTAGTGAAGTACGATTCCATGGGGATGCAGAGCGTGCTGCATCTGTATATGCTGGTATTGACGCGGTACAGCCTCAAGATGTAGCTGACGTTGTGCTTTACGTAACAAACCAACCTAAACGCATGCAAATTTCAGATGTAACAATTATGGCGAACCAACAAGCGGCAGGCTTTATGGTTCATAAGAAATAATAGGCTATTATTCTAAGCTTGATAAAATAATATAGGTAGTATTTATTACTTGAAATCCTATATCATTTAGGATGTACTTGTTAAGTGTATTTTAATAAATATAATTTTACAAAATATATTTTCGGAGATTGTTGTTATGGCAACTAAGTTAAAGACATTACTAGTGGCTTCTTTAGCATGTGCAGCTATTGGTACATATGGAGTCGTTGAGGCTCAAGGTGCAACGGATGCACAAACTAGAGTTTCTGAACCCATAGAAATGTCTGTTGAGGCGGCTGTTCCTGGCGTTGTTATGCCAAGTCCTGTACATGTGTTTACCACTGTAGAAGCAGCATCTGAATATATAGGGTTTAGACCTCAGATGCCAAAGCTATTGCCTGTAGGATTTAATATTCAATCTATCATTACTATTGAGAAAGATATTTTACAGGTTGTGTACGTGTATGAACCCAGTATAGATCCGTATGTAAATAAAGCCGGTGGTGCTCTTATTTTTATCGTACATCTACTAAATTAAAAGGTGATATCAGCGATGACCATAAGATTCATAAGGTGATAGAAACTGAAAGTGTAGATGGTACAAATGTTACTTTCAAAGGTGGTAAGAAAATGGTTTATCTTGCATCGTGGATAAAAGATGGACAAAATCATTCTTTAGATTTTTATCGCCCCGTTACACGAGATATGGCGAAGGCTATTATCCATAATATTGTTGAGGAAAAATCACATACAAAATAAATGTGTTTTTAATAATTTTTATGTTACGCGAAGGGAGATTATATCCATGGTTAAAAAATTTGTATTAATGGCAGTTGCGTGTGCTTGTGTAGGTTCTTATACTGTAGCTGGTGCTCAAGGAACTTTTGATGTACCACCTGATCCAGCTAAGCCTATGGTAGCAGAACAGGCAGCGCCTATGGTTGGCATGCCAAGCCCATTTCATGAGTTTGCTACTGTGGCTGAGGCTGCAAAATATATGAACATTACACCTCAAATGCCTAAGGTATTGCCTGTAGGCTATAATATTGAGTCTGTTAGCACAATCAATAAAGATGTTTTACAAGTTGTGTATGTATATCAAGCTGGTGAAGATGCGACGCGCAACCAAGCGGCAGGCAAACGTATCATTCATCGCGTAGCTAATATAAAAGGCGATATTAGTGGTGATCATAAGGATTATCGCGTTACAGCCACAGAAAAAGTGAACGGTACAAAGGTTACTTTCAAAGGTGGCGAAAAAATGGTATACCTCGCAGGTTGGACGAAAGATGGTCAAACCCATGCGATGTACTTTGAGCGCCCTGTAAATCGTGACATGGCAAAAGCAATCATTGCTAACACTGTGGCACCTACAGCACATACAGCATATACAAAATAATATAACAGTCCAGCCTAGTGGGATAGGCATGCGAGCTGTGGTGAAACACTCGCATGGACACTGTAAGGGTTATATAAGAAGCGGCTCCTCTCATGAGGGGCTGTTTTGGTATATATGTAAAACTTTCATAATGAGAATCATTGTAATATACATATAGGGGTATATCTAAAAATTTGAATAACTGTTAAAATAAAATATAACTATTTTGTGATAAAGAAGGCAGGTGATGTATTGTATCGATTAATACTACAGCGTTTGGCAGGTATTGTAGGTATTTTATTGGTTGTTACCATCGGTACATTTGTATTGATAAAATTATCTCCTATTGATCCCGTGTCGATGAAGTTTAATCTTCTAGGAGCTACACCAGATCCAGTTGTAGTTGCACAGATACGAGCGCAGTTGGGGCTCAATGATCCTTGGTGGCAGCAATACTTACGTTGGTTAGGTCAAATTGTACAAGGGGACTTTGGTGAGTCCATTCTGTACGCTTTACCAGTAGCGACCATTCTTGGTGGCGCCTTGCCTAATACCTTAGGGCTCGTATCCTTATCTCTTGTTATGGGGATAGTGGTGACTATACCGCTCGGTATGCTATCTGCAAAGTATCAAGACTCATGGATTGATCATGGGGTTCGTCTCGTTACATTCTTAGCGTTAGCAATCCCTAGCTTCTGGGTCGGTTTATTATTACTGTACTTATTCGGTGTTAAACTACAGTTAGTGTCAGTAACGAATACCACTGGCTTTTCTGCCTATGTTCTGCCCGCGGTAACCCTTGCTTTATGGATATGTGGTCTCTACATTCGTCGATTGCGCAATGCTATTTTAGAAGTGTCGCGACAGCCCTTTGTACAGGGGGCGCGAGCATTAGGCTTGCCAGAATGGATGGTCTACACCCGTTACATATTTCCTCATGTAGGACTTATGTTGTTGCCTATGATGGGGGTAACGATGGGCGCTATGCTAGGTGGATCTGCCGTTATTGAAACGGTGTTCTCCATAAAAGGTATTGGTTACATGATGGTACAGGGCATTATGGCTCGCGATTATGTATTGATGCAAGGTTATATCATTTGGATTACTATGGTGTTCATCGTGATTAATATCATCATTGATGTATTGAGTGTTTGGCTGAATCCGAAGCGAAGAGCCGCCATAAAAGGAGGCTCCTATGAATAGACAAAGCCCTATACTTTATACGCTATGTTGATATTAGCAGCTCTGTGGATCGTATTTTTCTTATGTGCTCCCTATATAGCACCCTTTGATCCTGAAACGACGAGTATTGCGGACCGCTTACAAGACATTAGTAGTACCCATCTATTAGGTACTGACCAACTCGGTCGTGATGTGTGGTCTCGTATTCTGTACGGTGGTAAAGCCTCTTTAGGGATTGCTTTCACCATTATTGGCATTAGTGGAGCCATCGGTATCGCTATTGGTGGGTTAGCAGGATTCTCTACACCTCGCGTTGACCGTTGGTTATCTCGTTTAATCGATTTAGTACTTGGCTTCCCGAATATGGTTATCGCCATTGCTTTCATCGGTATTATGGGCCCTAGTATAACGAATGTAATCATTTCCTTGTGCATTACGAAATGGGCAGAGTACGCCCGTATCACAAGAGGCCTCGTACAGATTGAACGTCACGCGGAGTATATTACCTTTGCTCGCATGTCAGGTGCTTCAAACCTACGAATTCTATGGCGCTATATTCTGCCAAATGTATTGCCACCGTTGGTGATCGTCATTATTCAACATCTAGGGGATGCCATCATTTTGGTAGCCAGTTTCTCGCTCATTGGCATCGGTGTGCAACCGCCAGATCCGGAGTGGGGCGCTATCTTGTTGAGTTCCCGAGATTTCCTACAAACGGCGCCGTGGCTGTTAATTTACCCAGGGCTCGCCATTTTCATTACTGTTGTTTTATTTAACTATATTGGCGATGCGTTGCGCGATGCCCTCGATGTATCTCGTTAACCGTGCTGTGTATAGATTTTTTATGGTGAAAGCCTCAACGAGGCGATGTATTTTAAAGGAGATATTATGAAACGTTGGTTGTTAGCATGTTTGTCCATGCTATGCATGGTAGCTCTCCTGGTCGGCTGTGGCAATGATACTGCTAAAGACAGCAAACAAGGGAAGCATATGAATGTTGGTTTGTATTGGTTTGGTGAAACATTAGATCCAACTCACGAATGGGATGCGTGGACATTGACTCGTATCGGTGCAGGTGAAAACTTAGCCGTTGTAACACCGGATATGAAATTTGCTCCACAATTGGCAGATTCTTGGGAAAATGTGGACCCTACAACATGGAAATTCCATATCCGTGAAAACGTTAAATTCCACAATGGTACACTGATGACACCTCAAAAGGTAAAAGAGTCCATCGAGTATACGATGAAACAAAGTGCTCGTTCCGCTAAAGCAGTTAAAATCGAGTCCATCACAGTAGATGGTCAAAACTTGATTATTAAAACAACAGAGCCTAATGGTTCTTTGTTATCTAGCTTGACTGAACCTGCTTTCGTTATCATGGATACTGCAGATCTTAAAGATGTAGCATCTAAACCAGTTCTTACAGGCCCTTACAAAATCACTAATTTCAAAAAAGGTGAAACAATTGAACTTGCAGCCTTCGCAGATTATTGGGGCGGTAAACCAGGTCTTGATTCTGTAACTGTAAAAGACATCGAAGACAACAATAAACGCGCTATGGCGTTACAATCTAAAGACGTAGACGTGATTCAAAAAGTGGACTCTGCCAACCGTAGCTTATTCAAAGACGGTTTCAATATTCAAGATATCGCAGGCGTTCGTGTACTTATGTTGAAAGTAAATCACACAGAATCTTCTCCGTTGCATGATAAAGCTGTACGTAATGCGATTGCTCATATTATTAATTATGATTCTATGGCAAAAATTATTGGCAATGGCTCCACACCAGGTGCGGCACCATTCCCGCCATCTGCCAACTTAGGCTATGACGCGATTGCTAATAAAGCGATGACAGATGTGGCGAAAGCTGACCAAATCTTGACTCAAGCTGGCTATGCTAAGAATGCAAACGGCATGTACGCAAAAGACGGTAAGGAATTAGCTGTTACTCTTGCTGTTTGGGGTAAAGACACAAGCTTATACGAAGAAATTCAACAAGAATTGAAAAAAGCAGGTATTGCTGTAACTCTTAAGAAATTACAAAGCCCTGATGAAGTAGATACACTTGGTACAGACGGTTTTGATTTAGTAGAACGCAATGTTATTACTATGTCTACAAATGATCCTTATTGGTTCCTCAGCTTGTTCTACAAAACTGGTGCGAAAGCAAATGTTGGTGGCTACTCTAACCCTCAAGTAGATGCGTTAATCGATCAATTGTCCGTAACATTTGACCAAAATGAACGTTCTAATATTGCTAAACAAGCACAACAAATCTTAGTTGATGACGTAGCAGATATTTATTTGTTGTATCCAAGTGCAACGGTTGTATCTACTACAAAGTTAAAAATATTCCAGTACATCCAATCGATTACTACTTATTAACAAAGGATTCTACTATTGAATAAATCTGATTGTATCGTATTTGATAAGGTTACAATTTCATACGGTGCGGAGCAAGCGGTGCGCGATGTATCCTTCTCCGTGCCCAATGGTGAGGTCTTTGCCATTGTTGGTGAAAGCGGCTCTGGTAAATCTACGTTAGTTCGTGCCGCCTTTGGCATGTTGAAACAAGCTAACATTAGCGGCCAAATTTTGCTAAATGGAACCGATATTTTTACATTGAGTGATGGTGATTGGCGACAATTGCGGGGTACGAAGATTTCCATGATCTTTCAAAATCCTAGCGCCTATTTAAACCCAAATCGAACCGTAGAAAATCACTTCAAAGATTTATTTCGTGCCCATGGTGAAAGCTATGATGTAAGTCGCGTTATAGATATGCTTAATCTCGTTCACTTAACCGATGGAGAGCGTATCTTGCAGTCCTATCCGTTTCAGTTGAGCGGTGGTATGCAACAACGGTTAGCAATAGCCTTAAGCCTCATCTTAAAGCCTAGCATCGTGTTTGCTGACGAACCGACTAGTGCCTTAGACATGCTCGTGCAAGCCTCTGTATTGGACCTTATGAAAGAGGTTACACAGGCTCTTGGGGCAACGGTGATTATTGTAACCCATAATATCAAGGCGGCTGCTCGCATTGCCAATAGCATTGGGGTTATGAATAAGGGGCAACTCGTTGAAGTGGGATCATCCGAAGAGGTCATGGCCCATCCAAAAGATGAGTATACTCGCATCTTGTTAGATTCCGTAATGAAAGTGGTGTAGTATGATTCAACTTGAGAAAATCTGTAAACAATATACGAACCACAATCATACGGTCCGCGCCGTTGATAACGTATCCTTTTCCGTGGCTCCCAATGAACGAGTAGGCATTGCCGGTGGCAGTGGTTCTGGTAAAAGTACTCTCCTTAGACTGATTGCTATGTTAGAAAAACCTACCTCTGGGAGTCTGCGACTCTTTGGTGAAGACGTAACATCCATTCAAAACCATACAGAAATATATCGTTCTATGCAGATGATGTTCCAAAATCCCTTGGCGGTGATTCCTCCAAGGATGAACTTAGAAGCATTTCTCTTAGAGCCATATATTAACTATGGTCTCATGGATATAGTGGCAGCAAAGGACGATATCCGCAAATGGATACAACGGGTCGACTTACCGGAGAATACGGTTCATAAATACCCTCACGAAGTCAGTGGTGGTCAACTACAACGCGTTGTATTAGCACGGATCATGCTGATGAATCCTAAATTAGTACTCTTTGATGAACCTACATCGGCCCTTGATGCGGTGAATCAAAAGTTGGTGCTAGACCTCCTACAAAAACTATATACGGAACAGCCCTTCGGCTACGTATTCGTCAGCCATGACATCGGACTATTACAAGCCGTAACAGACCGAATTATCGTTATGAAAGATGGGCAAATCGTAGAAACCATCGAATCAAAACGACTCAAAGAAGCGGTACATCCATATACACAATCACTTGTGGAAGCAAGTGAGTAATAGGAATAGATAATTTAATGGATATGCAGTTTTAAAAATTTAATAGTTGATAAAGTTTTGAGCCTTCTGTATTACAATGATAGTAATATAGAAGGCTTCTTTTAATTTAACGTATACTAATTGTCTGAAGAGGAAACTGTCAACTATAAGTTGACAGTTCAAAATGAAGGTACTCGGACCGTTGAAAGAAAGTTAGCTTATTACAATCTAGATATGATTTTAGTCATTGGATATCATGTTTGATCGCCACGAGAAATTTAATAAACGTGTAGATAGCAAAAAAGAGTTTATAGATTGGAACTCTCAACTGCAACGACGGCTTTTATCGGGGGTGTTTTGAATATAAAAAGGCCAGCAACAGTGTGTTGATGACCTCTTTATAGGTAATATATTATTAAGCAATTTCCGCTTTCAAATCGATAATATTTTTTGCCGCTACGCATCCAGGGCAGTCACAGAATTCTGCGCCTTGTGCTTTGATGTCTTTAGCGTGTTGTAATAGGTTAGCAGCACCCTCTTTGCCAAGGATTTGTACAGCGAGTTCAGAACCTGCAAAGCCGATAGTTTCGTCGATAAGTGCAATATTTTGCTCTGCTATGGATACGAGTTGTTTCGTAAGATCTGCTTGTTTTTCTGTACCCTCTGCATCGAGCCAAGATTGAGCGAATTCTTTTACTGTAGGATTGCTTGTTGGTGCATCTAATAAGGCTTGTACGAGTTGTGTTAATTGTATATGTGTCATGATTATTTCCTCCATATAACTACTAACTATAGTTTTGGAATAGTGCATTTAGTATCATATGAGCATCTGTTCCTTTTGTTGAGTTCATTATAACATTTACAGTTATTTTGAATAGTAGAATGATTTGAGATAGATACTATCAAATGAGATAGATTTGTGATATTTATTGGTTAAATTTTTCCTAAATCCTCAATCATTTCCTTTACATTAGCATATGATTTTGCTTTTATTTTTCCTGCTAATATATCTTTCGTTTCCTGAATAGCAGCTTCTGTTTCTGTATTATAACGAGGTTGTTTAGGTTGAAATGGAAATCCGCCTTCCATTAGTGATGTGTGGAGAAAAATATTAATTGCATCAGTTACGGATATGCCAAAGCTAGCATATAATGCTTCTAATTGTGCTTTTACAGCTGGCTCGATACGCAAACTGATAGAGGCTGTTTTAGCCATAGTATCACCTCCTGTTACTTATAATGTAATGCAAATGTTTTGTATTCGCAATCATATGCCTGTGATTTGCAAGCAAAAATACTTTTCTTTTTCTTGAGAAAAAATTCTTATAAGTATAAAAAAATATTAGGATTTTTAGGTGATATAATTAACTTACTATATGTAGTTTGTTTACAGGGGATTGTAGCATGAAAAAGATTGTATGTGCACTGGCTGTGTTGGCTTTCATAGGTTCCATCAATGTTGTGTCCGCAGATGATTTGATGCGGTTTCGTCTTAATGGTAATTCTATTTATGATCAGCCCTATGGCGACAGAAATGAGTTTCCATGTCCTGACAGACTTGGTAGTTGTACTATGACGGATAGCGATTATAAAAGCACTCGTAAAGGTCAATCGTTAGAGGTGTTTGATACTGTATATGAGGCTAAGCAACATTTGAACTTTAAACCGCAGTTGCCAAGTGGTTTAGAGGGATTACGTCCTGTACATGTATCTATTGTTGATCACGATGTATTACAAGTCGTGTATGATTATCATGAGCTTTTAAAAGGTAAATATCTTGACAGAGTCGACGATATGCCGAAATATATTAAGTATCGCGTATCTACAGTATCGGGGAACATCGCAGGCGATTATAAGGATTACTTACCTCAGAAGACGGATATTGTGAATGGTATGACGGTAACCTATCGAATGGTGGAGGACTCCGTATACCTAGCATCATGGGAGTATGAGGGACAGAACCATGTGTTCTTATTTAATGAGCCTATTTCTATTGAACGGGCTAGAAAAATGATTAAATGCGTAGGGATAAATTGAGTTACTTATTGTACTATCTTTTTAAATATGATTAGTTTATAATATAAATATAAAGAGAGCCAATTAACGTGATTAGGGCGTTAGGCTCATCTAAAACTTGATAAAACTATGATGGCGCCTAACGTGTTAGAGGAATGCACTCCTTTATACGTTAGGCGTTTATCATTGTACTATTTGACTAGTGCAATGATAGTGACTACTGATAACAGAATTATGATAATTACATAGGTAACTTCATGATTTGTCATAGTATCACCTCCTCGCGGAGATGAACCTAACTCACGTCAACGGACTCTCTTCGTAATTAGTATAGCAAAAATTAATACTAAAAATAATGGAGTTTTTTTATGCAAGTAGATAATTATAAGATTTCAACGTTGCCATATATAGAAAATGCTAGCAATGAGATAATGGAAAAGTACAATATAAAAGCGCAATATGAAACGGAACCACCTCATGGCGATGCTATATATTCTATTTCTATAAAGGGGAAAGCATTGCCGTTTTGGATTTATGGTAGGGATGTTACTTTCATAGGTAATAGTATGGTTATGGTGGAGTCTGTAAGATGCAAAACCTGGGATCCTATCGAAACCATCATTATTGATTTAGAGAATGAAGTGTATGCTAGTTTAAAGGGATGGTATACAGATATTTCGTTTATTGATAATCAAATAGAGTTTACTAATCAAGTAGTAAAAAAATGGATAAACGCATTCTAAATAATTTTGAGGATTTAGAATGGATAGGCTTTTTAAGATTGATTGCCTAGAGGGCACATTGACTACACTATAGTGAAGTGTTATTCTATATATGACAAGGGATGTCAATATGTGACATAGTCTCATATGAACGAAAAAATAGCAGGGCGGCCACCCTGCTATTTTTATAGTCCTATATTGACTCAGTAAATCTTCATCATATCCTAATTGACATTACTCTATAGAATAAAGTACAATATCTTTATATCTTAAATACAAGCTATGAATGGGTATAAAGGTTTACAAATCCTGCTTTCAGAGAGTTGCCGGTTGGTGCGAGGCAATAGAGGTTGTACGCTGACACTCTCCCGTGAGCTTTGATGGCGAATACAGCAGTAGTCATCGACGGTGGTGCCGTTATACCCGAAACGAGTCCCAATTAGGGTGGTACCGTGTTATGTATATAACGCCCCTTTGAGCAACGACAGTTGTTCTGAGGGGCTCTTTTTATACTGTCAAATGTTGGTCGGAGCCTCCACCGGCCGGGTCTGACTTCGGCCTACGGCCTTCGCAGGGCCAAAGTCGGCTGCGACCGACATTTAACAGTTCTTATTAGCTAGAGTAACGGTCTTCGGCCTAGGGCCTCGACCTACTAAAGTCGCTTGCGAGCACGCACTTTAATTCTACGTTTTGTTTGATTAAACTTTTATAAATGTTAGATGAGAAAGTATGTATTCAGGACGATAACGGTCTTCGGCCTAGGTCCTTGACCTACTAAAGTTGCTTGTGAGCACGCACTTTAATACTATGTCTTGTTTATTAAACTTTCACAATAAATAGATACAATGAGTTGTTAATTAATGATAGGAAAAAGGTGGAAATTATGGATCAAAATCGCGTATATTTCTTTGATACAACCCTTCGTGATGGGGAACAAACACCGGGCGTTGCACTTCGCACACCGGAAAAAATTGAGATTGCAAAAGGTCTTGTACGTCTAGGTATTGATGTTATTGAAGCAGGTTTTCCTGCCGCATCTCCTGGGGATTTTGAAGCGGTTCAAACTATTGCACGTGAAGTAAAGGGCACAACGATTTGTGCATTGGCCCGTTGTAATGAGAAGGACGTTATCAAGGCTATAGATGCGTTGAAGGATGCGGAGCGCAGCCGTTTACATGTGTTTATCGCTATTTCCGAAATCCACATGCAATATAAATTAAAGATGACTCGTGAACAAGTACTAGATAAGGTCAAAGCTATTCTAGAATTGGCTAAGGGTAAGGTTGATGAAATCGAATTCTCTGGCGAAGATGCATCTCGTGCAGACTTAGATTTTGCTTGCCAAGTATATGGCACAGCTATTGCTGGTGGTGCGACAATCATCAACGTACCAGATACAGTTGGTTACATGATGCCACAAGAATTCGCGTCTAAAATCCGTTACATCAAAGAACATACACCAGGTGTTGAAAATGCCATCATTTCCGTTCATTGCCATGATGACCTTGGCCTGGCAAATGCTAACTCCTTAGCAGCTATCGAAGCCGGTGCTCGTCAAGTAGAATGTACGATAAACGGCCTTGGCGAACGTGCTGGTAACGTAGGCATCGAAGAGGTTGTGATGTCTCTTAAAACACGTCATGACTATTTCCACGACTTCAAGTGAAACATCGATACAAAAACAATTTCACAAAAGTGTCTAAATTGGTAAGCCGCTTTAACAGGCGTGGCAGTACCTCCAAATAAAGCAATCGTTGGTTCTAACGCATTGCTCATGAATCTGGTATCCATCAACATGGCATGATGAGCAACCCTGAAACCTATGAAATCATGACGCCTGAGTCCGTAGGGTGCTGAAAAAGACAGACATCGTTCTTGGCAAACATTCCGGCCGTCATGCCTTTCGAAGATCATTTGCAAAAACTTGGGATTCCATCAAATCTTTCACAGAAGAAAAAAATCAACGACCTATTTGCTAAATTTCAAAAGATTTGGCAGACAAGAAAAACAAGTATACGACGATGATATCATCGCTCTTGTTGTGGATAACATGCATCACAAAAAAAGCATTCGAGCTCGTGTCTCAACATTATCAAATTGGGCGAAAAAAAGGCTATGCCTATGCTGACGTTCGCCTCAATGACCCCAGATGGTGAGAAAGAGCGGATGCTGCGGTTGGTGACGGTCCCTGTTGATGCATCCCTTAAAGCAGTTGAACGCGTGGTTGGTATGCCAATCAGTTTGAAAAGATTATCAAATCCGTGCTATCACAGCTGGTAAAGATGCTCTTGGGGAAGCAACCCTCAAGGTTGAATATAAAGGGCGCATTTTCCACGGCCGTGGTATCAGCACCGATATCGTTAAATCAAGTGTAAACGCATATATTAATGCAGTTAATTCTATTTTCCTAGCTATGGAGCTAGAACAACAGGAGGAAGAATAATATTATGGGTATGACCATTACTGAAAAGAACATGGCTCGCCACGCAGGTCTTGATGTGGTAAAACCAGGCCAAATCATCGAGTGTAATTTGGACGCTGTGTTGATGAACGACATCACATTCCCACCAGCGCTTCGTGAATTTAAAAAGATTGAAAAACCAGTATTTGACCGTCATAAAATCTACTTGGTGCCTGACCATTTCACACCAAATAAAGATATTCAATCTGCTACACAAGCGAAAGTCATGCGTGATTTCGTACGTGAACATGGCATTACCAACTACTTTGAAGTAGGTCGCATGGGTATTGAGCACGTTATTTTGCCAGAAAAAGGTCTTATCGGTCCTGGCGAAATGATGATCGGTGCTGACTCCCACACATGTACATATGGTGCGGTAAATGCATTCTCCACAGGCGTAGGCTCTACGGATGCAGGCGTTGCTATGGCTGAAGGTAAAACTTGGTTCAAAGTACCTGAAACCATCAAGGTTGAGCTTGTTGGCAAACCTAACAAATGGGTAACTGGTAAGGACGTAATCCTTGATTTAATTGGTAAAATCGGTGTAGACGGCGCTCGTTACATGGCCCTTGAATTCGCTGGCGAAGGCGTGAAACATATGACTATGGCTGATCGTCTCACAATTTGTAATATGGCTATCGAAGCAGGCGGTAAATGTGGCGTGTTCCCATATGATGAAATTACCGAAGAATATATTAAAGGTCGCGTAAATCGCCCTGTAGAACCTATCAATGCTGATCCTGATGCGGTATATGCACAAACTGTGACAATTGACTTGTCCAAATTACAACCAGTTGTAGCATTCCCTCATTTGCCATCCAACACGCATTACATCAACGAAATCGACAAAGATATCAAAATCGACCAAGTTATCATTGGCTCTTGTACAAATGGCCGTTACGAAGACTTGGTGGCAGCTGCTGAAATCTTCAAAGGTCGCAAGGTGGCTCCATTCGTCCGTTGTATCGTAATCCCTGGTTCTCAAGATGTATACGATCAAGCGATGAAAGATGGCTTGTTGGACATCTTTATCCAAGCTGACTGCGCTGTGTCCACACCAACATGTGGTCCATGCCTTGGTGGTTATATGGGTATCATGGCAGCTGGTGAAAGAACCGTTTCCACTACAAATCGTAACTTCCGTGGTCGTATGGGTCACGTTGATTCTGAAGTATATTTGGCAAGCCCTTACGTGGCGGCAGCGAGTGCTGTATTAGGCCGCATTGCAGGCCCTGAGGAGGTTTAATATGGATTTTGAAAGCAAAAAAATCTGGCGCTACGGCGACGATGTAGATACAGACGTAATCATTCCAGCTCGTTACTTGGCAATTGCTGATTGGAACGAATTGGCAGAACATGCGATGGAAGATATTGATACAACTTTTGCTCCTAATGTGAAAGCTGGCGAAATCATGGTAGCTGGCAAAAACTTTGGTTGCGGTTCCTCTCGTGAACACGCACCAGGCGTTATTAAAGCAAAAGGCGTACCTGTTATCGTAGCACATTCCTTTGCACGTATCTTCTTCCGTAATGCCATCAACATCGGTTTACCAGTGATTGAAATCGGTGAACAAGTAGACCGTATCGATGCAGGCGATGCTATTGGCGTAGATTTGTCTAAAGGCATCGTGTACAACTTGACTAAAAACGAACAATACCAAGGCACTGAATTGCCACAATTCATTCAAGACATTGCGGCAGCAGGAGGTCTTGTAAACTTTGCGAAACATCGCAAGTAATAAGTACGTGGCCGAGCCTCGATGATGCTCTGACGCTCCAGCTAGCTTAACGGTCTTCGCCCAAGGGGCTCGACCTACTAAAGTCGCGTCAGAGCATGCACCTCGGCTCTACGTAGCTTATCATTGCGATTTTTTTCGCAATGATGTACATATGGATACATGTAGACGATGAAGCCCCGTCGCAAACGACTTTTGCTAGGGCGAGGCCTATGGCCTCGACCCGTTAAGGCAATGGAGGCTTGCAACGGGGCTTCATCGTCGGAGAGGAATATACAGATGAGCGAAAAAAATATCGTATTGATCCCTGGTGATGGTATTGGTACTGAGATTATTGCTGCAGCGAAGGCTGTGTGTGATGTGGCTTTTGAGAAAGCTAATGTAAAGGTTAATTGGATTGATAAAAAAGCGGGCGGTGCGTCTATTGATGCATATGGTGTGCCTTTGACTGAGGATACGATTGAGGCTTGTAAAGCAGCTGATGCTGTATTGCTTGGTGCTGTAGGCGGTCCTAAATGGGATAATGTAGATCCTGCTATCCGTCCTGAAAAAGCAATCCTCGGTCTTCGTAAGGAGCTTGGTTTGTTCTGTAACTTGCGTCCTGTAAAAATCTATCCATCTTTGCAAGAGTATTCCCCACTTAAAAAGGAACTCGTTCAAGATGTAGATTTCGTTATCGTTCGTGAGTTGACTGGCGGTATTTACTTCGGTGAACGCGAAGAGGCACAAGGTGAAGGTGCTAACGAGTTTGCTTGGGATAAAGAAACTTATAGCCGTTACGAAGTAGAGCGCATCATGGACATTGCTATGGAAACAGCTCGCAAACGTAATAAAAAGGTTGTATCTGTAGATAAAGCAAATGTATTGGCTTCTTCTCGTTTGTGGCGTAAAATCGCTCAAGAGAAAGCAGCTGCTAATCCAGATATCGCAACAGATTACTTCTACGTAGATAATACAGCGATGCAACTTGTTGTAAATCCTGCACAGTTCGACGTTATTGTTACAACAAACTTGTTCGGCGATATCTTGTCTGACGAAGGCGCTGTTATCTCTGGTTCTATCGGGCTTTTACCATCTGCATCCATGGGTACTGGCACAGCATTGTACGAGCCAATCCACGGTTCTGCACCAGACATTATGGGCCAAAACTTGGCGAACCCATTGGGTACAATCTTGTCCGCAGCTATGATGTGCCGTCACTCCCTTGATTTGCCTCAAGTGGCTGACGCTATTGAAAAAGCTGTTGAACAAGTGCTCGTTGATGGTTACCGCACAGGCGATATCTACCGCGAAGGCTTGAAACGCGTAGGTACCACAGAAATGGCGCAAGCTGTTATTGAACGTCTATAATCGTAGGGAACAAGGTTTTGAAAGCTCATCAAGTGAGCTAAATCATTTCAAAAATCTTTTGTATCATTATACATTATAATGCAGAAATATTATATAGGTTATTATATAAGAGAGGGCTAGTCCATCTCTTTTTTGCGGGAGGAGTTATGTTATCTTATTTTTTACTTGCCTTATCTATAGGGCTTGAGCTGTTTGCTACGACCATGTTGAAAGCCTCTGACGGCTTTACGCGACCGTTACAGACCGTTGCTTGTGTGCTTGGCTATGTAGGATCTTTCTATACATTGACGCATGTACTGAAATATATTCCACTCAGTGTTACCTATGCTACCTGGTCTGGCGTAGGTCTCGTGGTGACGGCTCTCATTTCTGTCTTTATTTTTAGTGAGGGCTATAATATGTACACCATTTTGGGGATAGGTCTTATTGTAGTTGGTGTTGTCATCCTTAACTTGTGGGGCAGTGTAGGGAATTAAAGATATTTATAGTCCGTATTTAATATATTAAAAATTTATGCATTAGAATATTGTAGATGTAATCAGTGGGCAAAACATTTCCAAGGAGGCCTTTATGAATTCTTCCATGTATCGAAATTTAACTATTACTGCGTTATTGATGGCATTAGCTATCATGATTCCTATTATGATGCCTCTGAAAGTTGTCATTCCACCGGCTTCGTATACATTGGCTAGTCATGTACCCTATATTTCCTGGCTATGTTCTTGTCTCGTAAGATGGCTGCTTGCGTTGTTATCGGCTCTACGCTAGGTTTCTTTGTAGCTGGCTTCCCTATCGTTATCGTTATGCGCGCTGCATCTCATATCATCTTTGCCTTGATGGGTGCTTATTATATTAAACATCATCCAGGCGTATTGACTGGGGCTCTCTCTTTTGCTACGTTCAACCTTGTATGTGCCATCGTTCACGCTATCGGTGAAGTATTAGCATGCCTCTTGTTCTACACTACGACTACGATGCCAAATATCGATCTTATCTACGTCGTATTTGTCCTTGTTGGTGGCGGGACCATCATTCATAGTATAGTTGATGGATATATTGCGTTATATATCTATAAAGCTATCCCAGGATTATCTAAGCCTGAGAATAAATAATCGGACGTTATCCTAGCTTATTTAAGCTAGATAATAAACAACCCGCTATTAAAACTACATATGCTCGTAACCACTCATAGGAAATCTATTGTACGCTAATGTATAGAATTTGATTATCTATGAGTGGTTTTTTAGAATAATTATCAAATCTGTACCTACAGATACAGACTTAACTATGCGATATGGGTTATAATAAAACCATAGTTAATGACCGAGTTGTGATATATGCATAGCAGTATAGATAGATTTATACATAGATACCACATAGGCCATACATATTGTTAATTGTGAAAGACTTTCACAAGAATTATGGAGGTTATTATGAGAAAGCATATAAAAAATAACGTATCTTGGGTTGGTAAAATTGATTGGGAATTACAAGAATTCCACGGCTCTGATTACAGTATTAATAATGGATCTAGCCAAAACGCGTACTTGATTGAAGAGGAGAAAACCGTCCTCATCGATACCGTATGGAAACCTCATTCCTCAGAGTTTATAGACAATTTGGAATCTGAAATTGATCTAAACAAAATTGATTTTATCGTATGTAATCACGGCGAAGTCGATCACAGCGGTTCCTTGCCAGCATTGATGGAAAAAATTCCTAATACGCCGATTTACTGTACAGAAAATGCCGTTAAGTCCTTGGTTGGTCAATATCATCATCCAGAATGGAATTTTTAAAACTGTAAAAGACAGGGTGATTCTGTAGATATTGGCAACGGTAAAGTCCTTTGGTATTCGTGGAAATGCGCATGCTTCACTGGCCTGATTCCATGGCGACGTATATGACTGGCGATAACATTTTTGTTCTCTAATGATGCATTCGGTCAACACTTTTCGCCGTAGAAGAATTGTGGGCCGATAAGGCTGATCAATGTCGTCTATGGGCAGAGGCGATGAAATATTACGCCAATATTTTAAATCCATTCTCTCCATTGGTAAAAGCTAAGGTTGAAGAAATTCAAAAGCTCAACTTGCCAATTGATATTATCGCTACTAGCCATGGTGCTATTTGGCGTGAAAAATCCCATTGCAAATCGTAGAGAAATACTATGAATGGTCTCAAGCATACCAAGAAGACCAAATTACAGTCGTATATGACACTATGTGGGATGGTACGAAAGAAATTGGCCCATAAAATTGCTGATGAGATTGCTAAAGCAATCTCCAGATACACGGGGTTAAGATCTTTAATATCAGTAAAACAAATAAAAAAACGACATCATGACAGAAGTATTCAAATCAAAAAGCGATCGCCGTTGGTTCTCCGACAGTAGGGAATAGTGTTATCTCTTCTGTAGCTGGTTGGCTCGACTTTTTACGTGAATTGAAGTTCAAAAATAAAAAGGCTGCCGTATTTGGTACCTACGGTTGGTCTGGTGAATCTACGAAGGTACTTCGTGAAGAATTAACTAAATATGGTTTCTCCGTGGTAGAACCTGAAATTAAATGTAACTGGAACCCAGATGTAGATGATTTTTGGTAAAGCAGAAGAACTTGTAAAAAGCTTTATTAGCATAATATATTAAGCATATGGTAGGGCATTAAAAAAGGTGTACCAACACAAATCAACGTGTTGGTACACCTGTTTTTATGTAGTAGCTTCTAGTTAGTATATGTATCAAACACAAAATCTATAATTGTCCGAATGGTTTCATTAGCCCCTATAATCTTGATTTGTTTATATGATTTGAGACCTAGAATTTTAATTGGATCTGCCAATAAAGCGGTTAAAAAGCTGTGTGTAGCTGTTATAGCGTGAGAGAAATCAAGGATTACGGTTTCTCCTTTTTGTATAGCTGGTATGATTTTTCGTTCTCTAAGATTAATAGCTTCTAGTTTAACTTCACACCGTTCTCCGCAATAGTTATACATATCAATGTACAATTCGGGAGCGCGGACTATATTATTTCGTTTAGCTACAGTTTCGGTAGCGTGTTTCTAAAATCCTCTAGGTGTTTATGAAGGTCATATGTTTTTAGCCTATCAAAACCAATGGTCATGTATATAAATGTGCCGGGCCAAGCGTTTTCTAGTGTTGTGTAGGTTACATCTAGTGGAGAAATATGTGCGACCCCATCGCCTGATACGATATACATATCTGCTTCTAATGTTTTGCCAAGATTACTAGATAAGTAAAGGCCCATGCCAGCATTATTTTGCTGTTTATAAGGTCCTACGTTGACGCCAAATGTACCAGAGATTTCAGGCTCTAGTGCCATAGCGATGGCATCAGTATTGTTTGTGAAAGGTGCATAGGTTTGCTCTAAATGTGTTTTAATACCTACACCAAGATCAGCAAGAATAAATGATAGTTGGTTTTTATCTCGATACCAGTTAAATTGTAATAATGATGGAATCTGAGGATTAAAACCGTGCTCTAATGCATTATATGTTAGTTCGGATATGATATAACGAACTGCATCCTCATATCCTCTAATTAAATCTGTAGGTAAGTCCATAGCGTAATCACGAATTGTATTTAGCATTTGCGTAATATTATGATCTTTGTATTTAATGGCGAAGATGGGCTTGTTGTAAACGTAGTGAAAATTGTCTTGTGTGTTATTAAGAATTTTAAAGCATGAGGTTCCATTCATTCTTTGCCACATTTTTCCAAATAAAGAATGCTTAGAATATTGTAAATTTATATGAATCTTTTTTCTCTTTAATTGCCATATATAGAGTATGAGTAATGTCAGTGTTTGGTACTCAATACTTTGACAAAATCTTGCATCTATAATTATATGTTTTGACTTGGCAGACCAATCAAATATACTAAGTACATTGTTAAAATCAATAACTCCCTTTGCTTTAAATGTAAAATCATTTGGTAATGTTAAGATAGGAACATTGGTTAGTGTGCGATGTGTCTGTCTCATTTTCTCTCTCCTTTAATTGACATGAGTTAGGGCACTTGTTATACTTAACACATAAGATAACGTTTAGAGACCTAGATAGGACGGAATGTTCGTCTCTCGGTTGTCTCAGTTGACCCCATACTTTGTATGGGGTTTTCTTATATCTATATTATAGAACTAATGTTTGTAAAAACAAGAGAAATATAGCTATTATGATTTATTGATACATATCTACTATTATTTCATGATTTTTGCAGTTTTATCATACCGTTCCGAAGTAGTTTCATTCTTCTGTATGTCCAGCTATTTCCTCATCTTGAATTGGATGTATTAATTTTATACAATATCTGTAATATTAATTTATGGGAATGTAGAGCATTTAGGAGAGATAGATGAGTGGTCAGAACTGGTGGAGTCGCATAGGTTTAGTTATGTGTATTGCAGCGAGTGTAGGCATTGTAAGTGGCTGTGAGTTTAATATGGATAATTTAAGGAATAGCAGTCAGGTGAAAGCTACGCAAAGTGATAGTGAGAAGGAAATCTGGCGTGTTTTTAAGTTTTATTTGGCCGCCACAAATGAGTTTAATTTCACGAGTGTAAAATATAGCCATCAACATATGGAAACGGTGCAGCAAGCACGACAAAATATACCGTTAGCTGAGTTTAAAGAGCGGGATTATGAACGTCTTGAGCAAGAACTCATTGCTGCGCGAGATGCGGGGCATACACATAGTGACTTGGAAGCCGCTACGGATGCTTTATTACCGGTATTGCACGACATTGTGGTAGCTGTAAAAGAGCTAGATACGTATTATAAAGAAAAGCGCTATGAATCAGATAATTATGCATTTGCTCACACGCAGTTGGAGAAACTTTCATCATTAATGGATGTATTTGAACCAAAATATGATGCGTTAGATACCATTGTTAAGACCTATCACAAGCAGGAGGGAGAACGTCTTGTTAAAGCTGATGCGCAACAATGGGCAGACGAATGGCGCTAATATGACGGAAATGATGCTTATCTATAGCGATATAGTAGATCATATTGTAGAGCATAAATCGGATAGTGATTTCCAATGGGTGAAAGCACAGAAAGAAGCAGCCGATGGAATTGGGGCAAAGATTACTGCTGCCGAGGCTCAGAATCGTTTAGAGCAAAAGAAACATCTTGATAAAGCGATTGAGGATTTTATTGCTGATCCTCGTAGTGAAACGGAAGAAGCCGTGGTTGAGCAATATAATGAAATGGTAAGTAGTCCAATGAATTTTGCATTATTAGATTCTGTGCAGAAGCCGTATGTACCGCAAGAGTTATAATGTGAAATGGTATATGTTAAACATGATATAAATTTCGGGTAGAATATATTTGACAACCTACCCTTATGAGCCCTATAATTATCTATTATATGAATATTGCGTTGAAAAAGACGGCACGTCTCAGACGGATTTAGTAGAGACCAAACTCATGGGCTGAAAGGTTTGGAAATCTAGAGATGTGCGGATCACTTTGGAGCAAGCAGGAACCCTGCCGGTGAACACCGTTATATGTCTAAGTGGCTTTCACAAATTGAAGTCTAGTTATTTCGTATGCTTGGAATATTCTAGCTTTCATAGAAGGTCAGTAGGGTGGTACCACGGATATTACGTCCGTCCCTTCGGGGACGGGCGATTTTTTTATGTAAAAGGAGCACATCATGGATTACGGTAAGACGTTACATTTGCCTGAAACAGAATTCCCAATGCGCGGCAATTTGCCTAAGCGCGAACCAGAAATTTTAAAGTTCTGGGAAGACAACAAAATTTATCAAAAACGTTTGGAATTGCGTAAAGACGCAAAACCATTCATCTTGCATGATGGCCCTCCATACGCAAATGGTAAATTGCACATCGGTCATGCCCTCAACAAAACGTTGAAGGACATCATCATGAAATACAAAACAATGACTGGTCATTATACTCGCTACATCCCTGGTTGGGATACGCACGGTTTGCCAATCGAGCATGCGGTTATTAAAAACACGGGTCTTAACCGTCATGAAATGGCGCCTCTTGATTTGCGCAATAAATGTAAGGAATATGCATTAGAATGCGTAGAAAACCAAAAACAAGACTTCATTCGCTTTGGTGTATTAGGCGAATGGGAACGCCCTTATTTGACATTGCGCCCTGAGTTCGAAGTAAAACAACTTGGTATCTTCGGCGAAATGGCAAAACGCGGCCACATCTATAAAGGCCTTAAAACTGTATACTGGTGTACACACTGTGAAACTGCATTGGCAGAAGCAGAAATCGAATACGCTGAGAAAAAATCCTTCTCCATTTACGTAAAATTCCCTTACGTATCCGAGAAAAAGGTAACATTGCCAGCTGGCGTAGATCCAAAACAAGCATACTCCGTTATTTGGACAACTACTCCTTGGACAATGCCTGCCAACGTAGCAATCTCTGTTAACCCAGAGCTTGAATATGGTTGGGTAAAAGTAGGAGACGAATACTACTTGATGGCTACTGAACTCGTTGATGCGGCTATGAAAGATATCGGAATTGAAGACTACGAAATCGTAAATCGCTTCTCTGGTGCAGATTTGGAATTGGCTGAATTCAAACATCCATTTGTTGAACGTAATGCCACAGTATTGTGTGGTGACCATGTAACACTCGAAGCAGGTACTGGTTGCGTACATACAGCTCCTGCACACGGTGAAGATGACTTTAACATCGTTATGCGTTATAACAAGGAAGGCAAAACTGAACTTCCTATCGTATCTCTTGTTAATGAAACTGGTAACTACACTAAACAAGTGGATGACAACCGTTATGGTGATACTGAATTCCCATTGGCTGGCGTAGAAATTCACGATGCAGAGGTACCTGTTATCAAAATCTTGGCGCATAACAATGCATTGCTTCACAAATCTAGCTTGCGTCACCAATATGCTCACTGCTGGCGTTGTAAAAATCCTGTCATCTACCGTGCTACAGAACAATGGTTCTCCTCTGTAGATGGATATCGTCAACAAGCACTTGATGCAATCGACAATCAAGTACAATGGATTCCTAAATGGGGCCATGACCGCATCTTTAACATGGTTCGCGATCGTGGTGACTGGGTAATTTCCCCGTCAACGTATTTGGGGCGTGCCAATTCCTATTTACTATTGTGAAAGCTGCGGCGAGCACATCATCAACGATGATACTATCAAAGCATTACAAGAAAAAGTAGCCGTAGAAGGCTCCGATGCTTGGTGGGCTCACAGTGCAAAAGAATTGTTACCAGAAGGTTTCAAATGTCCTCATTGCGGTCATGATGAGTTCAAAAAAGAAACAGACATCATGGACGTATGGTTTGACTCTGGTTCCTCTTGGTCTGGCGTACTTGAAGTTAACGGCTTAGATGTACCATGTGCTATGTACCTTGAAGGTTCCGACCAACATCGCGGTTGGTTCAACTCTTCCTTGTTGACTGCAGTAGCAACAACTGGTAAAGCACCATATAACTCCGTATTGACACACGGCTTCGTTGTGGACGGCGAAGGTCGCAAAATGTCTAAATCTGTAGGTAATACAGTAGCACCTAGCGACATCATCGACGTATACGGCGCTGACGTTATGCGTTTGTGGGTATCCTCTGCGGATTACCAAGCAGACGTACGTTTGTCCAAAGACATCGTAAAACAATTATCCGAAGTATACCGTAAGATCCGTAATACATTCCGCTTCTTGCTTGGTAACTTGGATGACTTCAATCCAAACACTGATAAAGTGGCTTACGCAGATATGTCCGAATTCGATAAATGGGCATTGTTGCGCTTAGAAGAAGTACGTCAAAAGGTTACTGACGCATACGAAAACTATGAATTCCACATGTTATACCATGCAATTCATAACTTCTGTACAGTAGACTTGAGCTCCATCTACCTTGATGTAATGAAAGATACTATGTACGCTGAAAGCAAAAACAACGTAGCTCGTCGTTCTGCTCAAACAGCAATGTACGAAATCTTGAAAACATTGGTAGCTATGGTATCTCCTGTACTTTCCTTCACAGCAGAAGAAGTTTGGAAGTACATGCCTAAAGAAGACGGCATGCCTGAATCCGTTATGCTTCAAGATTGGCCACAAGGCTCATCCTGAACACTTCAACCAAGAATTGGCTGATAAATGGAGCCAATTGTTAGACTTGCGTACATCTGTACAAAAAGCATTGGAACTTGCTCGTCAAAACAAAACAATCGGTCACCCACTAGATGCATCCGTTACAGTATATGCTGAAGGCGCTGCATTCGACGCATTGAACGCTCTTGGTGAAGAAGGCTTAGCTAAACTCGTTATCGTATCTGAAGCTCACATCGTAAACGGTGCTGCGCCAGCAGAGGCTGTAAAAGACGAAGAAACAGGCGTAGCGACAGTAGTTGCTCCATCTGAACTTGAAAAATGTGAACGCTGCTGGATCCACCGCGATACAGTAGGTCAAGATAGCGAACATCCCTACACTATGCCATCGTTGTGCAGAAGTAGTGAAAGCTCTCTAATAGCGACTTATTTTAACACTATATAAAAAATATCCCCTCCGATAAGCTCCACCGGCTTTAACGACCTAGCGGTCTAGCCAAAGTCGCTTCTCGAAGGGGATATTTTTATTAGTCTAAAAACTGCATTCTCTATTATAGAACCTTTCTACGTGGGAAAGGTCAAAAGTCGCCTTCTAAAGGGGATATTTCTATTGGCGTTTAAACTGCATTCGCTATTAGAGTGCTTTTCTGGTGTTTTTGTTTTGTGTTACAATGATGGAAATATTGGCTGCTAGTAAAGGGAGGGAATATCATGCAATTTATGTTAATGCATAGAGATGTACCTGTCTTACAGTTTGCTATTTTCGATGATAGAAATTGGGCCCGTATTATTGATGTATTGAATGCGGCTCATGTACCTGTTAATATGCTTGTGCAGCCTCATAATAGAGAACGTGCTTTAAATGAATTTATTGACCATCGATTTATTCCGCAAAGTCGTTCTAATTACGATGTTATTAAGGCCTTGTATAAGGCAAAAGATGCGTTTGAATTGTCCATGCGATCGTATATGGTGAGTATTTCTGACCATTATTGGGTTAAACCTTGTGATAGTTCTGTGACTTGGTCTGATGTGAATTTTTATGATAATCCAATTCCCGATGATCAAGTGTTAATAGGCGCTATTGATACATTACATCAATATGATCCGTGGCGTCGGACGCCGAATACATCGAATAATGGGACATTGCGTCAGATTTGGTTGCACCGCGGAGATGAAATTTTGCTTTCAAAAGCGGGAGAATTGACCTTTAAACAGGAACCATTTAATGAGGCCGTTGTTAGCGATATATTAGCATATTTTGATGTGCCTTATATAACGTATTATTTGGATTATATGTCGGATGAAGCTGAGAATGTATCGGTCTGCGACTGTTTTACGAATCGTAATGTAGAATACATTCCTGCATGGCAATTGACGACTAACACAAAACCAAATGATGTGAGTGAATACGCGCATTATGTGAATCAGTTGCATTCATTTGGTCTTACTGATGTGACGAGTCAGTTAGAGCAAATGATTGTGCTTGATGCGCTCATTGCTAATGAAGATCGTCATTGGGGCAATTTTGGGGCTCTTCGTAATAGTGAAAGCCTAGAATTCATCGGTCTTGCTCCTGTTTTTGATAACGGAAACTCCTTGGGGTATAAAGCGGCATCTGTTATGCGAAACCGTAATGCAGATGTGTCTGTAGCCTTTAATAAGACCCATACACTAGAATTGAAACATGTGTCCTCTGCTGTAAAAGTAGATTGGGATAGCATTATAAATCATTGTATGGAGATTGTAGAACATAGATATAATCAACTGGTAGAACCAGAGTTTGGTATGGATCGTGCACATATGATTGGCCAATTCATACAAGAACGAGCAAAAAAATTAAAAACTTTTTAGATTTATGAATTCATTGTATGCTACCATTCTCCTCAAATATATGATGATAATTGTTATCGCCCTATTTTCCTCATGAAAACTTTATGTGTAAAAATATACTCATTTCATATTAGAATTAAAATATTCGTTTATGATATTTATAGTTAGTTTAGTAAGTGAGTGTATGAGAAGGAGGAATATGCAATGGTAGTAACAATTATTAAAGCTGTTATGGCTGCTCTTACTGGTTTGGTAAACGCATTATTGCCTTTATTTAAATAATAAAGTTCCCAAAACCCTCACAAACCCTCAAATCTTGAGTATGTATACTCAGCTTTGAGGGTTTTTTCTTTATGTATATTTTTTTACTTACAATAGAATGAAATAATATACAGACTTGAGATTTGAACGATATTTATTGTTGGTTTAAATGTAGGCTCTTTCGTTGACTATATCCAAATATATACATATAATAAAAATGAAATAAAGATGAATATATATCTTGGAACTATATATAGAGGAGAATGAGAAACATGAAAAGAATATTAGTTGTAAAAGCTATGGTTCTTGGAGCCATAGCTTGTTCTATTAGTGCAGCGGGTATTGCTGCAGATATAAATACTCAACGTGCACAAGATATAACTAATACACAACAAAATATACAAGGCACGGAAAAACATGATGCCGTGCAATCCAACTGGATGGACCGCACAGATATTAAGGTTGGTACACAATCAAAGATGGGGAAGCAAATATCTGTAGAAACATTGCAACCCATTAACTCATTACGATGAGAACTCCAAGTCCGTATTGTTTGTACAAGGTGGTATTGGCAGAGGTGGTCAAGAACATTCTGCTAGTTACTATCACGGATATAATGAGATTTGGTATCCTTATAATCCCTGCAACGGGTAAAGGTGACCAACGATATATGGCAGAAAAAAATATGAACATATGAAATCATTAGGGATTGTAGCTAATATGGGCTTTAGGGATATCGCCATCTTAGTAAGAATGAGCATGCCTATGTTGGTGTCAATGCCTTTGTTGATCGCGCCTTTTCCGAGAATGCTAATCGTGTGAGTGGGGGGCCTAGAATATGTATCAGTCTTAACGAAGTTCGTGCTAATGTATATAGAGGATTTAGGGGAGTGTGAAATCGCAATCTGATATGATACATTTACCACAATCGTACTTCACATTTGATTTGGATGGGTGGGCGCTGCTACTATATGCCACATACGTCTCAAAAAGGTATTATCTGGATATGATGTAAGTTATGCTCGTACATTTAAAAAAATGCTCGTTGGGCCCGTGTACACGCAACCGTATATCATTGGAATGGTCTTAGTGTGCCAAATCATAGCGACGCATTATTGAAAACATTGGAAGTTGGCAACAGTCATGGATGGAAAGTAGGAACTACATTACAAGTAACGCCTCATGTATCGCTAGATGTAGGCTATACATCGGATAGCAAAGATACTAGTGGTGCCTATGGATTTGTTAAATATACATTGGGTACCTCTAAGTTTGCTTGGCATAGTGGTAAACATAGTGATGATACGATTACGAATGCTCGCGCTAGAATGTTAGATAAGGTAGACCGTAGCCCTATAACAATAGGCCGTACATATGAAGAAGATTGGTATGTAGATCCTAATGATCATTTATAAAATTGATGATAATTTATAAAACTAAAAGGAGAGAAGTTTCGTAATGAAATATAAGTTAGTATTAACATCTATGGTCTTGGGGGCCATAGTGTGTAGCACAAGTGCCGTAGTGGGAGCAGTCGATGTGGCGCCACAAGTGAGTGATACAGCAAAACATGATGCAGTGCAATCTAATTGGATGGACCGCACGGATATTGCTGTAGGTGTACAGACTGGAGGCAAATCCAAATTAGATAAAGGACATTTTCTAACGGATGACCAGAATACTATTTATAATAAACAATCTGATTACGGCAATCTAACGAAAGCCTATATAGAAACATTGCAGCCTATTTCTCATTATGATGAGAACAGTAAAAGTGTTCTGTTTGTACAGGGGCGTATTGGACGTGGCGGTGAGAAAATAGCGTCGAAAGAGTTGCGTGGCTACCTTCTCCCTGAATTAACAATTAATCGGAATGGGCAACCTAGTTACACCAAAATAAATACGGATGAAAAATCATCAGAAACGTTAGGAATTGTTGGTACTGTTGGTATTGGCTATCGACGTCTTAGCCGAAATGAACATGCCTATGTAGGTGTTAATGCATTCGTTGATCGAGCTTTCACAGGCAATTACAATCGTATTAGCGGCGGCGTAGAGTATGTAAACGGACTCAATGAGGTATATGCTAATGTGTACAGGGGGCTTGGTAATAAGGATCTTGTAAGAGGAGGTGGTGGTAATCCATATCCTAAACGTTTGTATCCTAATGGTTATCCAGATTCATTCCCATATGGTGTTATTCAATCAGAGAATTATTATACCTATAAAGGCGGTAGAGCACTGGGTGGCTATGAAATCGGTTTTGCTAGATCCTTTAAGAATGCTCGTTGGGCTCGTGCCTATGTAAATGGATATCGCTGGAAGGGGCAAGGTTTTGGCCATGAACAATATTATAATCCGGGGCGTCCAGGCCATTGGTCCGTTCCATGGTTTTCTGTGCGGAATACAAATCACTATAAGGGCATTAAAATCGGTGCTGAATTACAGTTAACACCACATATATCCTTAGATATTGGGTATAATCATGCTAACAATATGTCGAAAGGCATGTATGGTACTGTGAAATATACATTAGGTACATCTAAATTTGCCTTCTGGGGTGGCAAGCATAGTGATGATGCGATTACTACAGCTCGTTCTAAAATGCTAAATAAGGTACGTCGTCAAGACATGATTGTAGAATCCTTTGATGATATTGAATACGATTATTTAGCACCTATCGATCATTTATAATATGGAGAAAATGTTAGTTTTATCATTGGTATGAGAGGGGACTATATATAATGTCAGGTAAGTTATTATTGAAAGCTATGGTTTTAGGGGCTATGGCTTTCAGCATATCTACAATAGGAATGGCAGCAGAGGTTCAAGATGTAAATGGACTAGATTCTGCACAGCAAACAATTGCATCCGATGCGGCTAGGAAAGAGGCCGTTCGTTCTAGCTGGATGGACCGTACAGATGTGGTAGTCGGCGTCGGTATGAAAGACTCAAAAGAGACGAGAAGTCAGCAATTTCATAACTTTACATCAATGAATCATCCGATTACTGTAACTTCGAAACGTTCAAAATCTATTGAAATGAATAAATTGTATATTGAGACCTTGCAACCTATAACTCACTATGATGAAAATGCTAAAAGTGTTGTCTTTGTACAAGGTCGTATTGGGCGCAGTGGAGAGAAGATTTCATCTTATAAATTAAATAATTATTGGCTTCCAGCTAGACCTGCAGGGACGTTTACGGTACATAACAGGCAAACAGATAAGGAAGAATCCTTAGGCATGACTGCAAATATTGGTGTTGGTTATCGTCGCCTTAGTAAAGGTGAACATGCTTATGTTGGTGTTAATGCATTCTATGACCATGTATTTAAAGGTGGTTATAAGCGCGTTAGTGGCGGTGTAGAGTATGTGGCAGGCCTTAATGAAATCCATGCTAATCTGTACCGAAATCTGGGGACTGATGATAGAAAATATATAGGGCTCCACGGGCGAAGTATTGTATTAGGTGATCCTACAGGATTGTATCCATACGGTAGAGATGATGATACTAGTCTCTATGATTATGCTATAGTTGATTACGAAAATCATTGGATGTTATCAGAAAAGGTTGCTGCCAGTGGATTTGATTTAGGATACTCACGGACCTTCAAAAATGCTCGCTGGGCTCGTGTCTATGCGGACTATTATAATTGGCGTGGTAGATCCCCTGTAAGAGTTGGATATTATAAATTAAATAAACGCGATGCCATAAAAGGTTTTAAAGTGGGGGCAGAATTCCATATTACACCGCATCTTACCCTTGATGCGGGTTACCAAACGGCATCTCATCATTTGAGTGGTCCTTATGCAACCTTGAAATATACAATTGGTACATCCAAGTTTGCTTGGCATGGTGGTAAACATAGTGAAAGCGCGATTACAACAGCTCGTTCTAAGATGCTTGATAAGGTACATCGCAGTGATATGGTTGTACAAGAAACTGTAGAAGAAACTTATGATCATGGCGTTGTCGATGTAGGTTTATAATCTGTAACTCATAAAAATTACCTAAAGGATGGTAATTTTTATGTTGCAATAATAATTATGTAAATGAAGGATTATATTATATATGTATCGTAAAACAAAGTTTAATATACGACTGCTACTTTGTGTAGCAGCTTGTACGATGTGCTGGACTATTGCATTAGCGGATAGTACTGATACAAATACTGCTGTGAAAAGTGAATTCTAGCAGTTATCAAGATTGGGCTGATCAGAACTGATATTTCAGCGAAGTTTCAAACCAATCACAAGCCAATATATAGCATAGAGACCTTACAACCTATAGGTCATTATGATAACAACTCTAAGAGCGTAGTGTTTGTACAAGGAAAAGTTAGTTCTCATGGCGGTGTAAGTCAAATTGCCAATGGATATGCGAACCATGTAACTCGTAATGCGGGCGGAATTGTATATGGATATGACTTTAATCAATCTACACAATCTATAGGCACAACTGGCAGTATAGGACTCGGCTATCGACGACTAAGTAAAGGAGAGCATAGCTATGTAGGTATTAATGCTTTTTATGATTATGCTTTCAAAGAACATTATAAGCGTGCTAGTTTAGGTGTAGAATATGTAACTGGTGAAAATGAATTTTATGCTAATTTCTATAAACCACTAGGACATACGACGTCGTCACATAGTTTAACTGCGTGACGAAATGATTCCGGCACCTTATAATATTCCAGATGTTGATGTTTCAGTTGGTGAAAGTCATGAAAAACGTGTTGCCTCTGGATATGATATCGGATACGCACGAACCTTTAAAAATGCCCGTTATATACGAGCCTATATCGATCGTTATCACTGGAATCGGATGAATGGAGAGATTAGAGACATAGAATGGTTTAGCAATGATATATATAACTATAATATCGCATTCCCTGTAAATGGTGTCTATAAAAATGGTATTAAAACTGGTGTTAATGTAAATGTGACACCTCACATTTCGGTAGGCATGGGCTATGATAAACCATTTGGACACTCTGGCGAGTTTTATGTACAAACATTGTATACGCTTGGTAAATCTAAGTTTGCTCTCTTTGGTGGAAAGCATAGCGATAGTAGTATGACAACTGCTCGTTCTAAAATGCTTGATAAGATTGAACGTCAAGATATGCAGGCGCTCAATCTAAATGGGGATTTCCACGTTCATTACCCTCATGATCATTTATAATATATGTAGCCTATGTTTAGGTTATAACAAAGGAGCTAGTACGCTGTGTACTAGCTCCTTTTGTTCTTTTATTCTATTATTGCAAATCCTTAGGCACGCTGAGCGGTTTCCAATTATCTAACTCTGGAATGTCTAATGTATTGATAGTTCGTTGTATCCAGTAATTCAAGGACACTTCGTTGCCAAAGTACTGTTCAAATAGGTATGTATTACCGGGAATATCCTTTTGCTTGCCGTGTTCGTCGACGATGTGGCGCATCGATTCCTTGAGGTACAGTTGTACCCTAAATGGTGTGGACCGCTTGCCCTTGAATATGAAATAGGATGGCCCAATAAAATCGTGGGTACGAACGTTGATTTGTTTCGTAGCGATTGCTCTTGAGGCCTTCCAATGATGCTTGTATCATGGCGTTGGCATCGTCATATTCCTCGAGTAGGAATGGTTCTTGGTCGACGTCGAGTACATAGTGCCACGTCGGTTTTTCTTCATCTATTTCGATGGCCCATGCATCTGAAAGCTCCGGTAAACGGTGGCTTTCATAAAGATCATGCCACAAATTATGGGACATCCTCTGCATTGAGCAGCGATTTATAGATAATCTCATGCCCTTCGGCTGAATCGTAGCCGTACAATCGAACTTGATAGGTGTTGCGTGGCATACGTTTAGTCTCCAGTTTATAGATATTCCGCAATTTGTCCGGAATGGTTAGGAAAATGATTGTAAAAGCTAAGCACCACCGTATCTTGTGTGGATAGGGCCTTATCGATGGTTTCTCGGTCATATAATGTGGTATCCCACTGAAAGCCATTCATAGTAACGGATAATCGAGCTGCATTGTGAGGCCATGTGGTAGGGGCCGGGCGCACGGTCGTAGAGGATTCGGTTATACCTTCCTTGTAATGCCAATGGCCGTCTATTTCTTCGAAGGCTTCTAATCGTTCTGCCGCTTCGTCATCTACAGGAATATCCTTAATTTCTTCGCTGCGATTGGCGAGATGTGACACGATGTACTGATGCGAGCTTTCATAATAATGAACGGCACTGTCGAGGTCAGGTGTTCCCGTCACATAACCTTTTTCATAGGCGTAGCCCAAGGCAACGCGTGTGAGCGCACGGGTGATATCGTAGAAGAGCACGCGGTCCTCCTCTTGAAGCGCCCGTTTCTCTTCCTCTAACACGCGGGTCAAGGATTGAATAGCAAAGCGGATGTTTTTGGTCACGCCGATGCCGTGAATGCGCATATAACTGATATACGGCAAGGAGAACAGGAACCGATCCTTTAGTCGCCGCCATATGTGTCAAATCGGCGATGAGCCCCCAGTCGAGGAGGAGCCCGTCCAATGTGAAAGATATAGTTAAATGCGGCTTGCAACGCTGCATAACCGGCGTCATTAAAAGTCCTTTGTGGCTGCCTGTTGATACAGTTTCAGTCGCCTTGATTGGGATCATACGGAATGGCAGCACGCAGCACAGGTTGCTCATAAAAAAATGGTAGTAATAGTCCGCGAGTTCTGCGATACATTCTGGTTGGCCTAGGTCAGCACCCTTTGTAAACCATGTGAAAGCCTCTGTAAACTCGCCCTTTCGTGATGGTCGAGAGCCGTATAAAGCATCATGGTCGGATTGCCTAGTTCAGCGGCCCTGCGTGCCACACGGCGTGCATTTTCATAATCGCCTTCATCAATATAAATATTGCGCAAGTTTCCCTTGGAACATGGCGAGCCCTTGATCAAGGGCTTTGGTAAACCAGTATTTTGCATGCTCCCGAGATTTTGCTTGTAGCGTTTCTTCATCTACCATACCGCGCAAGGTAGCAATGATTTCACGTAAACTCTTGCTGCGCGTCGCTTGGTGTAATCGTTGACTAAAGCTAGCCTTTTCTGGACCTAATAGTTGTTTAGCCTCGTTAATAACGTGGTAATCGCCCCAAAAGAATACGTTGCCTATAATATATTGGCAGTATGCATCGTCCTGCTTTGCATAATCATAGATGATGCGGAATGCATCATCAAAGGACAACTGCATATCTCGCCTCACCGTAGGTGTAATAGAGCCGGCTATGCGCAATGCTTGTAATGTGCCAATTGGACTATTCCGGCGGATACTATCATGTAAACACTGATAGGTGCGCATATTATCCTCTGGAAAACCCGATTCGGCCCACGTAAAGCGAGGTCCAGCGTACACGCGTGCCAATAGGGCGTATGCGTCTCCTAACTCACGTTCCTCAGGAGATAAAGCCTTCTGGTAGACTTCCTCAGCATCTGATTCACCAACGCTACTTTGTGATGTAGCCGTGTTGAGCAACTCATGCTGAATTGGCTTTGTCACATTTGATTGATTATTTACAATCGACTCTAATATGCGGAGACCCTCTTGAGCGGACTGCGGATTATAAGACATAAAAATTAAGTGGAAGACCCGTTGGAGGCGGTCTGTGAAATATTGAGCCATAGGCCCTCCTTTCGTTTTTATACAATACACTACTATTATATACCGAATATGTCTTGCGTTAAAGGTGGGAGGGCGGTGGCGTGTCCTGAGAACCTCCACCGGCCGGGTCTGACTACGCCCTGCGGGCTCCGCAGGGCCAAAGTCGGTTTCAGAACACGCCACCGCCCCACGCATTAAGGCTAGTGTCAATTCGGTATATAATAGTAGTGAAATTGATAAAATCCGTTATTGCCAACCCAACCGTTGGACAGAGAAAGGAGGGCCTACGGCCCGTGTGACGACGTGTCCTGAGAACCTCCATCGGACCGGGTCTGATTCGCCCTACGGGCTCACAGGGACATAAGTAGGGTGTGAGGCAACAGAGGAGCATGGCGACGCATGGGGCCCACACATCACTTAGTCACGAACGTAAGATTTCGTAAAACGAAATCCACAGTGAGTGTAAAGTCGGTTTCAGAACACGCCACCGCCCCACGCATTAAGGCTAGTGTCAATTCGGTATATAATAGTAGTGAAATTGATAAAATCCCGTTATTGCCAACCCAGCCGATAGGAAGGAGGGCCTACGGCCTCTTTCTCCTCCATACAACGAAAAAAATAATTTCTATTTACGCTGATAGGATAGTAAAAAGAACCGGTTCTGAAAACGACTTCGGGCCTTATCTCTCTCAGGCATATAACGAAAAATAATTTTTAAGTCAGGTTAGAGTGCATATGAAAAAGACACCCCGTGAAAAAACGACTTTTCCAGATGCTGTGGATTTTTCCTTTGGAAAATCTTACGCCTCTGGATTAGCGATGTGTGGCTCCCATGCGTCGCTATGCTCCTCTGTTAGCTCACACACTGCGTCGGCCCTGCCCTTTCACAACAAAAAATAATTGATTAATGTACATAGCGTAAAAAGAGAACACCCTCTCTGAAAACGACTTCGGGCTCCGCGTAGCGCAGTATTCTTTTATCTGTATAACAAAGAAATAATTTTCTAAGCACGTGTAGTAGAATGAAAAAGACACCCTGGCAAAAAAACGACTTTTGGCCCTGCCCCGAAGGGGACAGACCCGGCCGGTGGAGTTTTTTTCGCGAGGGTGTCTTTTGATATCGTTCTAGACGATGATTAGAAATTATTTTTTGTTATAGTCACCAAACCATTTATCGTAAATTTTTTGGTATGTGCCATCTTCTTTAAGTTCTTTAAGTGCTTTGTTAACAGCGTCTTGCAATTCTTTGTTGCCTTTTTCACGCCCTAAAACTATACCTGGGGCTTTAGTAGGTTCGCCTACGAGTTTAAGGTCTTTGTCAGCACCTTGTTTTTAGGTAGTACATAGCAACTGCGTTATCGATGATAGCGCCATCGATTGTGCCAGCTTTTAGTTCCATAAAGATATTGGAGTTGAGTCCATTTCTTTTACTGTTGTGTTAGGAATAGCTTTTTGCCATGTCTACAGGAACAGTACCGATTTGAACGCCTACAGTTTTGCCAGCAAGTTCATCCATGTTATGGATTGTGGAGTTGTCTTTACGAACAACTGTGATGAAACCGCCTTGGTCAAAGTATACATCGGAGAAGTCCAATGCTTTTTTTCACGTTCAGGAGTAGCGTTGATACCTGCGGCAATCATGTCGATGTCGCCAGATTGAACTGCTGGAATCAAAGCATCAAAGCCCATAGATTTGAATTCCATTTTTAGGCCCAATTTTTTAGCGATTGCTTCGGACAAATCAACGTCGAAACCAACGTATTTATCGCCTTCAGTAAATTCGAATGGTGGGAATGTAGTTTCAGAACCTACACGTAACACACCAGCCTCTTGTGTCATTTTGCTTTTTTCACTGCCACAACCAGCCAATAACCCCATAGCAGCAACAGCTACGAGCGCGATGGCTGTCAATTTTTTAAATTTGAACATAGTATCCTCCTCAAACACGATACAAACATATTAATCTGTTTCTATTGTACGGAATTTTGAACCAATAGGCAATAACATTGTATAATTAAAGGTACGTAAAACAAATTAAGTACACGAAATGTACCTTTTTACTAAATAAGGTCGATTATTTATACACATATTTAGGAGGACCTATGTCTCTTACTGAACAATTTTCCAGTGCTTCTGAAAGCTTCGCCCAAGAGGCTTTCACCATTAACTATACATTGGCGAAGAATCCAGAACTGTCTAGTCATGAATTTAAATCTGTTAAGACAATCGGTGCTGTCCTTGAAAAACACGGTATTCCTGTGACCTATGAGTTCTGTCACTTGCCGACTGCCTTTTAAGGCGTCTGTTGTGAAAGTAGATAATCCTAAAGGGCCGTTTAGCTATATTATGTGAATACGATGCGCTCCCAGATGTGGGACATGCGTGTGGCCATTGTGCTAGCGGATCTATGAGTGTACTAGCGGCTCTCGCATTGCATAAGATGCAGCAAGACGGCGTAGCTTTCAACATGGACATCGACATCATTGGAACCCCTGATGAGGAAGCGATGGGCTGCAAGGTGGATATGTGCAACGCTGGTGTGTTCAAGAGTTACGATTTTGCCATTATGGTGCATCTTGATGGCGAAGAAACGCGGCCGAATTCACAATTCTTAGCCCTTGATTGTTTCCGCGCCAAGTACCACGGTAAACCGGCCCATGCGGCTGGTGAGCCGTGGAATGGCATTAATGCGGTAAACGGCGTGCAGCTCGCCATCCATGCCATGGATATGCTGCGCCAACAAGTGCGTCCAGAGTCTCGCATCGGCACGTGGATTATTAATGGTGGTACCGCGTCCAACGTCATTCCTGCTTATGGCGAACTAGAAGTGACCGTTCGTCATACAGAACGGGAGTATTTGAACGGCCTATCCACGCAAATTAAAAAGATTTTTGAAGGTGCTGCCCTTTGCACTGGTACGACTGTAGATGTTGAGTTTTACGGTAACCCTTACGATGATATGAACCAAAACTATCGTGGCACACACCTCATCGAAGAGGTGATGACCGATATGGGCCTTGATTTTGAACCAGGTCCAGCAGATATTGGGGGCAGTTCCGATATCGGTAATGTCAGCTATCAATGTGCCGCATTCCATCCTAAATTGCGCTTGGCTGGCCCAGATAAGGTGTGCCATGCCAAAGAATTTGCGGACGCTATGCTGGAACCAAGCATTGAACAAACCATTTTAGATGGCGCCAATATCATTGGGGGCACATTGTTGCGATTAGTAGAAAATCCAACTGTCTTAGAAGAAATTGTGGCTGAGTTTAATGCAACTAAATAATTCTCATCTACATATAATATTACTAAATAGTTTCTAGCTGATGGGAATAGCGCTAAATAAAATGTTTCCTGTATCTGTCTGGGGAACTGTAATATCGCAGATAGAATTCGTTGTCTCTTTCAGAATTACTGATAATAGATGATAATGGGAACATTGCCATTTATAAAAGCTACGATTTTGGGTAAAATAAGTGCCCACCTCAATGTCGTGGTGATGGAGCGCCCAGACCACGTTATTTCCAGCGATGACAGGAATGTATTTAAACTCAAGATATTCAAATAAACTAGCTATGGTGATGCCGTCTGGTACGATAAATTCTTCGCGATGATGACTCATATCATCGGCTGCACAAACGGCATCTCGATCGATAATTATATGCATATGATTTCACATCCTTTGAAATAGTAATTCTACAATCTTATGTGATTATCTATATTGTACATCAATTAAAATTTATATTGTATTAAAGGAGGTTTTATGTCCGCATCTGAACCATTAGACATTAAAAAAACTATATAGGCCTTACTGGTGATACGCCCATTCGATTCATCGCGTCCGATGTGGATGGCACATTGGTCAATGATGCTAAGTCCGTAGATTCAGAGGTGGTCAATGCTGTTCGTGCCGCTCGTGAAAGCGGTATCCGCGTGGCCATCGCATCGGGCCGTGCGTGGCATGAGATGGACGATGTCATCGAGGCCATGCCGTGCTTGCGCTATTTTGTGTGCACCAATGGCGCCTATGTCATGGATAAAGAAGAACAAAAGGAACTCGTTCACATTTCCTTTGATAAAACGCGTGCCGTAGATTTAGTACGAAAACTAATGACCTACGGTGTGTTTGTAGAGGCTTATGTGAAAGCCGAGATTTTCGGTCAATATCCTGTTGTTGGTAATGAGACAGCGCAAGCAGAACATTTCTTTAGACCGAATATTAGACCTTTCATTTTAAAAACACGTACCATGGTGCCCGATTTAATAGCTCATTTAGCATCGTTACCAGAAGGACCGGAGAAAATCCAAATCTTTTACGGCGATGAACGTATACGTGAACGCATCCTAGCTGATTTGCGGGATGAGTTCCAAGGTGCATCTATAGATGGCAAAGGGCGCGAACGCTTTTACGATGTCCTTGAATCTAGTGAAGGTAATTTAGAATTTGTACTCCCTCATACGACAAAAGGCACGGCTGTAGAGGCCTTGGCGAACCATTGGGGCTATACGCCTGACGAGGTGATGACCATCGGCGACAGCGAAAATGATCTATCCATGATTCGATTTGCCAGCGCCAGTGTGGCTATGGGAAATGCACGAGATAATGTGAAAGCTGCCGCCCGTTATGAAACGACAGATAATAATCACTATGGCGTAGCTCGTGCACTATATTCGGCTATTGCGTATAATCGTGAATTAGAAAACTAAATAGAAATAAAAATCTGATAGCAAGTTGATGATAGTTCCCATGATTGATAGCGAGGTGATGTTATATGGGCAATCTAAAATTTGATATAGACGATACCTGTGTTAAATGCGGGGCCTGTGCTGAAGACTGCCCTGTTCAATGCATCACAGAAGGAACTACAAAATTTATCATTGGTAAGGGATGTATCAGCTGCGGTGATTGCTATTCGATTTGCCCAGTCGGGGCCGTGCAAATACATAAGCTGTTTAAAGATAGAACAGGCCTGTAGTAATCTGAAATGGGTATGTGCAATAGGCCTCCTGAAAAAAATAGAACAGGCCTGTAGTAATCTGAAATGTGTGTGTAATAGGCCTTTAAAAAATAGAACAGACCTATTCTATTTTAAAATAGGCATGTGAAAGGGCGACCTTGAACTATCAGGATCAGAAATGTATTAAAAATCCGAACGTTAAAAAGTAATGTATAACTTTCATACGGAATATATGGAGTCCATATACTTCGTATGGTATAATGAAATGTAATGAAAAATTTAGCGTTTTGCTTGTTAAAACGCACCCCCAGTACAGGAATGTATGGACATTATAAATTGGTGAATATACTTTCACAAATAGATGCATACGGAGGAACTATGGAAAACAAGGAATTTGTTATTGTTGTCGATTTCGGCGGTCAATATAATCAGTTGATTGCACGCCGCGTTCGTGAAAATCATGTATACTGCGAAGTATATCCATACAACAAAGCATTAGAAAAAATTAAGGAATTGAAGCCGCAAGGTATCATCTTCACTGGTGGACCTAACAGCGTGTACGAAGAGAATTCCCCTAAAATTGAAAAGGAAATCTTTGAACTTGGGCATTCCAGTTCTTGGCATGTGCTATGGTATGCAATTTATGGCGCATACATTGGGTGGCGAAGTTAAATCTGCGGACAACCGTGAGTTTGGTAAAACACCTACTAAAGTGGACACTACATCTCCATTATTCAAAGGCTTGGACGAAGACCAAGTTGTTTGGATGTCCCACGTTGACTATGTAGCAAAAGTTCCTGAAGGGTTCGAAATCATTGCGCATACAAAAGACTGCCCTGTTGCATCTATGCAAAATAAAGAACGCAAATTATACGCTATGCAATATCATGCAGAAGTATTGCACACTGAACATGGTAAAGAAATGCTTCACAACTTCTTGTATGAAGTATGTGGTTTCACAGGCACATGGACTATGGCAAACTATGCAAAAACTGCTATTGAAGAAATCCGTAACACTGTAGGCGATGGTAAAGTATTGTTAGCATTGTCTGGCGGTGTAGATAGCTCTGTTGCAGCAGCTCTTATTTCTAAAGCTGTTGGCGACCAATTGACTTGTATCTTTGTTGACCATGGTTTAATGCGTAAAAACGAAGGCGATGAAGTTGAAGCAGCTTTCAAAGATTCCGGCATGCATTTCATCCGCGTCGATGCAGAAAAACGTTTCTTAGATAAATTGGCTGGTCTTGAAGATCCAGAAGCTAAACGTAAAAGCTATCGGCGAAGAATTTATCCGTGTATTCGAAGATGAAGGTCGTAAAATCGGCTCTGTTGACTTCTTGGCGCAAGGTACAATCTACCCTGACGTTATTGAGTCCGGTACTGGCGAAGCAGAAGTTATCAAATCTCACCACAACGTAGGCGGCTTGCCTGCAGTTGTAGACTTTCAAAGGCCTTATCGAACCATTGCGCAACCTCTTCAAAGACGAAGTGCGTGAACTTGGTTCTGAATTAGGCTTTGGCTGACTACCTCGTATGGCGTCAACCATTCCCAGGTCCTGGTCTTGCTATTCGCGTAATGGGCGAAATCACGAAAGACAAACTCGACATCTTGCGTGATGCGGACTACATCTTCCGTGACGAAATTGCAAAAAGCTGGCCTTGATCGCGACATCAACCAATACTTTTGCAGTATTAACATCTACACGTACTGTAGGCGTTATGGGTGACTTCCGTACATACGATTACACATTGGCATTGCGTGGCGTAACAACAACAGACTTCATGACTGCTGACTGGGCGCGCATCCCTTACGACGTATTGGACACAATCTCCCGTCGTATCGTAAACGAAGTACAACATATCAACCGTATCGTGTACGATATTACATCTAAACCACCTGCTACAATTGAGTGGGAATAATAAGAAGCAAGTATGTTGCTATTACAAACCATTGAAAATATGGTACTTATGTATTTTAAAAGCATGAAGAACTCTTAGGTGATATTATTTTAATACAAAAATTGAAAATGAAGGTTTAAAAGGATTTGTTGAGTTGTTGTAAAAGGGGATATGTTTGAGTTGTAGAAACTTGAGAGGAAAGCCTTGAATGGTAAAGGTGTGCGCGCTAGTACGTGAGCGATGAGTCTCACAAAATCTATTGGACATATAACTTAGATCTTGAACTTCAATTATACTTTTTGGGAGGCATAAAAATGGAGGGGATTTCAAATACTAGAGGGATTTCGAATGGAAAGTTAGAGCATATATTTTGGGGAACAGTTAATGGGGAAAAAATTAATGGACTTCACTGCTATACTACATATGGAGATGAAAGATTATATATAGAGGTTAGAAGTTATCCGAAAAGCAGAAGAATAATTACTGCAAATAGGGGGAAGAAAATAGCTGAGGCATATGTGCGATCTAAATCTACTGGTAGATTAAAAACTGAGAATTCTGGGAAATCAACTTTGTTTTGTTCGAATTGGTCTAGACAAGAGGTTGTAAATTGTATTGATAGATCAAATAAAAAGCCACGATGTCTGGCAGAGTATAAGTCAAGAGGTATAAAGAAAAATGTTGTAGTGGACCCTAGCTCAGGTGTGGTATTTTTTAACGCCCCGGGAACAGCGTATCCTATTTTTGAGACTTTGATTTTTGCGGTTATCTTGCTAATAAGAATATAAGATATAACTGGTTATATGTAAGTAAGCAAGCACTGAAAGGCGAAGTTAATGATACTTGAACACTTTATATATGATTTTTATGAGGAAGAAAATGATTTTGATGACAAAATAAAACAATCATATATTTTTTTAAAAGGAAATAAAGATGATGAACTAAGTAGTATCGTGGCACAGGCTATCTCTCTTGATATTCGTGGAAATTATGGGGATATTTTGGATGCACTGGGAGAGAGTATAAATGAAGGAAAAGTCAATTGGTCAGGCAATCATTTTCAAATAAATATTGATAAATCCAAAAATAATGTTAAGATAATAGATTTAGTCGCTGATGAACTTAAAGAATATAATCTTGATTTTTTAGAGTGGAACGAAGCATTGTTAGACTGGAAAAAATACTATTTACAGGAATTGGGTTTTTGGGCATTTGATTCAAAAGCATTAAGTCATATGTTTGGGGTCGCCTTATTAACATTCGATCAGATAACTGAAGAAAAGGTAGAATATGAAATTGGACGAGAAATGGTAACTGAAGCAGTAAAAAAATGTGAAAAAAGATATGGCGTTAAAGCTTCAGTAATATATCGTGACTGTAAAAAAGTAACAGGTGTGTATGATTTTTCGGACTTTTCATATTGGTTGTATAATTTATTAAGTTTTTAAAAAGTCTGATAAGGTTAACTTTGAGTATATTATGAATAATTTAATAAAGCATAATTATTATAACCGCAATATGATTGATGGATTATTTATGAAGCATTTTGGAATTGATTTAAATAAGTTAGAACTTTTATAATCTTTCTTTAGGTAAACTTGAAAAATCTTAGTTTATTGTATGTATTTGATAAATTATATAGAGAAAGCACATGACTTTGAAAGTATAGAATTTTTCAGTTATGTGCTTTTTGTACTTCTTTTGAATATTTTGACATAAGGACTGTATCTCCAAAATTTGGGTGTAAATGTCAATATAAGAATGTACAATTTTGACGATGTACAATGTACAGTTATTCCTTCTGTTGCATATGGTTTTGTAACCGGTATGAATCTCCAGTTATGCTAATCACATGTGCATGGTGAAGTAATCGATCAACAATAGCATTAGCTACTCGCTCATCATGTAAAATGGTAGCCCACTCATCAAAATTAATGTTAGACGTTACGATGGTACTTTTCTTTTCGTATCGTCTATCAATAATTTGAAATAGTAAGTTAGCATCACCTGGTTGTAACGGTAAATAGCCAATTTCATCAATGATGAGTAATTGGTAGCGTGCATAATGCTTGAGCCGAGTTTCTAATCGTCCTTCATCTTTTGCACTCTTAAGGTTTTGAATTAAATCATGGCATTTAATAAAATAGGTGCTTCGTCTGTTACGAGAGCTTTCAATACCTAGTGATGTAGCTAAATGTGTTTTCCCAACTCCGCTAGAGCCAAGAAATACAATGTTTTCAGCTTGTTCCATGAATCCTAATGATGCTAAATCCTTAATTTGCATTTCGTTAATTTGTGGTTGAAATGAAAATTCAAAATCAGCTAGTGTTTTCAAATGAGGAAAATTACTAATTTTCACCATATGGTTAATTACGTTTTGTCGTTTAATATCAACTTCGTAATCACTCAGCTTCAATAACCACTCAATATGAGATAAGCTCTGTGTATTAGCTAATTCAATTGTTTCATCTAGGTGTAACATGCATTGTTTTTAGTTTTAGATATGCTAGATTATCTTGTAAGCGTTGGTAATTAGTCTGTAGTGTCATAGATAGCTCCTATCTTTTCCAAATTAGATTTTTGCTTTAGCTTTCACATCTTCAGAACTTAGATAAGGAATTGTTTTCTGCAATTGTGCCTCATAATGAGAAGGCAAATAGTTAACCTTCTTATCACTTAATGGGTGCTGTGCAATCAATTCTGTGCTATCATATATGTATAGCATCTTATCTATGGTCTTTAGGGTCA
>BNJU01001925.1_pt1 | contig 43354 bp, 70 predicted proteins | sample 8539281 | NCBI WGS metagenome assembly BNJU01 (sample SAMD00202456, study PRJDB9452) | human saliva metagenome | isolation source: human saliva | place: Japan
ATAAGATAGAGGGGTAGAGTAACGTGTCGAATGAATATAATGAAGCATTACTAGAACCACTAAAGTATTACAGAGAAAGTCTTAAGGATACATTCCAAGGTATTACAGAAGATTATTTTCAAGATTTGGTAAATCAATCACAGGTTGATATTAATAAAAATAAAGACTTAATCGATAAGTATACGAATGTTTCGGAGAATCGAAATCAGTCTAACAGTACATATAAACGATTTGGTATTGTACGAATTATCGATTTCATTGTGGGCATAGGCGCACTTATTTATGGTGTGTATCAGTTTTCACAACCGCAAATGGATATTCTATCCATCGTTATATGTATCGCTATTATAGTCTTATGCATAGGGCTGTATGTATATTGGATTCGACCTAATCGTAAGAGCTCGAAGAGAAACTGAATGATTTAGATGCAACGCTAAGTCAAATGCGTGAGGACGGCTATGAAATGATGGAGCCTCTAAATGAATTATTTCATAGTGAAATGACCGCAGAACTTATAAAAAAGGCGATTCCCTTTATTCATCTAGATTCCAATTTTAATATGGAACGTTATGAACAGCTCGTTAAAGATTATGGCTTTTTAGAAAAAGATGATGTAAATCGCTCTACATTGGATATTACTTCCGGAGATATTTTAGGAAATCCTTTTGTGTTTATTAAGCGTATTATCCATTGGATTGATGATTATACATATGAAGGTACTCGTGAGGTCGTCTATACAGAAGAATATATAGATTCTGATGGCAATACAAAAACTAGAGATGTAAGTGAAACACTTCGTGCCACTTTAAAACGACCTGGTCCATATTATGCGGATAGAATATCCTTGGTATATGGTAATCATGCAGCACCGAATTTAATATTCCATAGAAGACCACCAGAAAAAGGTTTATTTAATTTTGGAGGTGCGAAGATTCAACTGGCAAAACGCATTGCAGGGCTTAGAAAGAAAAGTGAAGATGCCTTAGAAGATGGTGGAAACTTTCAGGCGTTGGCAAATGAAGAGTTCGATGCACAATTTAATGCATTAGACCGAAATAATGAGGTCGAGTTCCGCGTGTTATTCACCCCATTAGCACAAAGTAATTACAAAGATATTTTTGAGAATTCTCCCTATGGTGATGACTTTGTTTTCAATAAACAATGTAAAATCAATGAAATTTTAACTGATAACTCTATGGATTGGAATTTTCGATACTGTACCATCACAATACTATGATTTCTCCTTTGAAAAGATTAAAGAGAAATTCATTAATTTTAACTGTAGCTATTTTTGAGCATATGTATTTTTTTCATTTTTGCCAGTCTTAGCAATTCCTGTATATCAACAAATGGCTTTCTACTGATTATATTTATAAGAAATCTTACGATTTTAAATATAATGATTACATTACAGAAATGCTCGCGAATAAGATGAACCTTGGGTTATTTATTCCTCCTGATGCAACGCAGAGAAGTAATGTAAAAACATTGCTAAAAACGAGTCACTATAAAAAAGAGGCAGATTCGGAAATTATTAAGGTAGATGCTTATTCGTATAGGACTATTGAGCATGTGGATGAGGTTCCTGTTACAGCAGGTAATGGTAGAACTTATTATGTACCAGTTAAGTGGAATGAGTATGTGCCGGTTACAAAGCATGAACTTATTGAAGTAGCAGAAGTAGATACAGTTGACGATGATTTCAAGCGTGTTAAAGAATTGAATCATTACCAACGATCCGAAAATAACAAAAATGGTTCCTTTGCCTATGGACATTTTATGGTAGGGAAACTCTATAAAGATAATCAGTCTCTAGTAGACTTATTACATACGATTTTTGAACAAAATGGAGGTAAGTAAAATGGCTAATCAACTTGATGAAATGAACCCAGAGATTATGGCAGAAGGCAGAGATGTACATGTTATTGCTAAGGTGATTCCCGTAGAAACAAGTGGCTTTTGAAAAATTGATACCTACGATTCTAATGGCTATCGGTGTAATTGGCATCGTTTTAGGGATAGTTATAGACAAGTATCTCATATCTGCTATAGGTGTGGTTGTACTTGTTTATCCTTGGTGGCGATTAAAACAAATTAGTTCTGAATTTAATATGATGGAACAACGAATTCAAAATGCAGCATCTGAAATTGATAACTATATGGAACAACGCGTTGTCATTCTTTCTAATGCGGCTAAACTCGTAGAAAAATCTATCGAAGTAGATAAAGATATTCTTGTGGATATTGCAAAGTATAGAAGTGGTAATTTTAGTGAAGAATCTAGAAGCGATGTAAATGCTCAGCTTAATAAAGCGACGAGAGCATTAAATGTAGCTATAGAAAATTATCCAGAATTGCAAAGCCAAGATACAATTCGCGATGCAATGCAACAAAATTCATATTTGCAAAAAGAAATTACAGCTGCTAGAACGTTATATAATGATGCGGTAAATACTTGGAATCGAGAAATATTCGATTTCCCATTCAAAAAAATTGTAGCTGCTAAAGGAAGGTAGAACCACAAGAATTCCATTCATAGCAGATCAAGAGACTAAAGAAAAAGCAAAAGGTGTTTTCTTTTAGTTGATAAAGTTTGATGTGTAATATAAAGGGGATACTATGAAAACATATGAAAAAGGCATTAGCTTGTCTATTTGGACCTTAAGCTGGCCTATATTTATCGAAGTATTCCTGCAAATGCTCGTCGGCAATATCGACCAACTGATGATGAGTCATTACTCGCCACAGGCGGTAGCCGCTGTAGCTAATGCGAATCAAATTTTAAATATTTTTATCATGCTCATCGTTGTTATGAGCACGGCTACAACGATATTAATTGCCCAATACTTGGGCGCTCGAAATCAGTCGAAGTTATCAGAGGTTTGTACCGTTAGTTTAGTGCTAAACTTTGTATTCTCCTCTGTGGCGGCGGTGTTTTTCATCACTTGCCATGAATGGATTTTTACATGGCTTGGGATACCACCAGAAACGATGGGGGATACATCGTTATATACGACTATTGTAGCGGCAGGATTACCAATACAGGCCATGTACTATGCATTGGTTGCCGTATTTAGAGGCCATTCGTTGACGCGTATTACCATGTATGTGGCACTCGTTATGAATATTATCCATGTAGGAACGAATTATATTCTAATTTTCGGTCATGGCCCGATACCGAGTCTTGGTGTACTCGGTGTATCTATTTCTACGTGGCTTTCAAAGGTCATTGGCCTTCTTATCATCGTATATCTGTTCAAGACACTGTTGCAGTTGCAGGTTAGCACGTCTTATTTAAGACCCTTTCCTTGGCATACGGTTAAATCCTTGCTCCATATTAGTGTGCCATCTGGCGGTGAAACATTGAGCTATCAATTATCGCAAACGACGATTATGAAGATGGTCAATATTCTAGGGTTAACTGTGATTAATACGAAGGTTTATGTATATGTCATCGCCATGTTGTGTTATGTGTATACCATAGCCTTATCGAATGCATCGCAAGTCATCGTAGGATTCTTGATGGGCGCTAAACGGCAAGATGAAGTAACGAATCGCGTGTGGCATTCTATGTTTTTAGCCATCGCTATCAATGTAGGGTTGGCAACGTTCTTTTATATAACGAGTGATACGGTTCTATCTGTATTTACAATGGATCCTGAAATTTTATCCTTAGCCCATAATGTGCTCTTGGTTGAGATTTTCCTTGAACTAGGGCGGGCGGTCAATATCGTTATGGTCGGTTGTTTACAGGCCGCAGGTGATATTCGTACCCCAATGCTAGTTGGTATCTTTGGCATGTGGTTATGTGCTGTGCCATTATCGTACCTATTTGGTATTTATTGGGGCTGGGGCCTTGTAGGCATATGGATTGCTATGGCTGCTGATGAGATTTTACGAGGTGTATTGTTTATCTATCGCTGGTATAGCGGAAAATGGAAAGAAAAACGCCTTATTGAGGTGTAGTGATATAGTTTGTTTGCGTTTCTATATTGGAGATATAGGGACGCTTGTGAAAGTAGGTTTATATGAGTAAAACCGTAGGTATCATTGGGTTAGGTTTGTTGGGTGGTTCGTTGGCAAAGGCGTTTGAAAGCCTATACAGATTATGATGTAGTAGGGTATGCACGCCGACAAGAGGTATGTGATGCAGCATTACAAGATGGGGTAGTATCCCAAGCTTGGACCGAGGTAGAGCCACTCGTTGAGCATTCGGATATCGTAGTGTTTTCCTTGCCGCCAGATACTAATGCTCGACTTTTTACAGAGGTGGCTCATCTGTTTAAACCAGGTCAGGTGGTAACAGATGTATCCAGTGCAAAGGAAAATTTTGTACGCGCCGTGTATGAATCTATTCCAAAGGGAACCTTTTTCGTATCTGTTCATCCTATGGCGGGATCTGAAAAGGGCGGCTATGAAGTGTCTCATAAAAACCTATTTAAAGGCATGGGGTGGATTGTATTAGAGGATAAGGCGTCTGATGTGTATAATGAAGAGGTGGCTAAAGAATTGGCTGATATGGGGCGTGCCGTTGGTTCCCGTATCGAATTTGTCGATGTATATGCTCATGATGCGTATTTAGCGATGGTTAGCCATATGCCGCATCTGATAGCCGCCATTTTAACACAAGTATCTGGTGGCGATGAACTCGGCGAATTACGTATGCGCTTATCCGCAGGTGGATTCCGTGACTGTACGCGTGTAGCCGGCGGTTTGCCATCCATGTGGCGTGAAATCATTTATGGGAATCGTCATAATGTATTAGAAGGCTTGTCTAAAATGGAAGACGAAATTCGTCGGGTAAAAAGAAATACTTTCACAAGAAGACGAAGGCCAAGCCTTAGAAGACTATTTACATAGAAGCCGAGCTGTTAGAAATAAATTACCGTACTTGACGGGACAAATTAAGAATAATTAAGAGGAGTTGTTATGGGGTTACTACAAGAAACCTGCGACGCGATTCACAGTCGTAGTAAAGAGATTGAACAACATATTATTAAGAATTGGAATGATGCGTCAGATAGTAAGCAATATGGACGTCTCGTCAATATGGTGGCTCAATATGGGGCAGCTACAAATCAAAAGAATGTAACAATTCCAAAACCTTGTATGATCATTGCCTCTGCCGATCATGGCGTTGCTGATATGGGGGTTAGTGCCTATCCAAAGGAAACGACTGTTGGTATGACGCAAAATTACTTAATTCCCAAAGGGGCTGGGTGCCAATTCCTTAGCCAATTATTGTGGTGCGCATATGGAAGTTATCGACATGGGCATTGATGCGGATATGAGCTGGGTCCCTGGACTGCGTTCTCATAAGTTGGGGATGGGCACAAAGAATTTTGTAGAAGAACCGGCTATGACGCGGGAACAAGCAATCGAAGGTATTGAAACGGGCATCAAATTGGTTCAAGAAAAGATGGCTGACGGGTACAATGTGTTTCTTGTAGGTGAAATGGGGATTTCCAACACGACAGCTAGTGCGCTTATGACGGCTAAGTTTGCCGGTCTTACTGCAGAAGAGGCCACTGGGCGAGGCACGAATATTTCCGATGAGCGCCTTAAATTAAAACAACGCATCGTTCATGATGTATTAGTTAAATATAAGGATATCCCAAAGGACGACGCCATTGGTATTTTGGCTGCCGTAGGGGGATTTGAATTTACATGTATTGTAGGTGTCATTTTGGGGGCAGCTGCTCATCATGGTATGGTCATCATCGATGGCTTTAATACATCTGCTTGTGCACTGGTGGCTAAAACATTGGTTCCAGCCTCCATGGACTACGTTATGGCCTCTCATTTATCTGCAGAAAAAGCGGCTAAATCTTCATTGCAAAATCTTGGATTAGAAGCCTATGTGGACTTAGGTCTTTGCTTAGGGGAAGCCTCTGGTGGTTCCGTTCAAATGGGGATGCTTGACCTTGCAGTGCATATGTATAAGTCTGTCACAGGAGGTAAGGCATGAGAGCTTTTAACATTCAACCATTAGATACGAAAGCGATGGAAACATGCCGGTATCGCATTGATAATTTAACCAAACCTATTTATAGCCTGGCTATGCTCGAAACGATAGCTGAACGATTTGCAGGCGTATTGACGAATCCTAAAACCAAATCATTTAAAAATATGGTGTTCTTATTGTAGGCGCAGACCATCTTGTAGACGGTCCTCAAAATGTTGAACATGGACATACTAGTTTAAATGCAATAAAAACGATTTAATGAAGGCATGAGTGCTACGCAAGGGCGGCATTTAAATTACAAGCACCGGTTTACATTGTTAATATTGGCTTAGAACAAGATACAAATCATTTGGCGAATATTGATTCTCGAGTTATTCGTAATGGGTCCCACTTTTTGGCGTAGAACCTTCTATTAGTTATGATGAATTGGAACAGGCGCTTGAAATGGGCTTTGCTTATGCAGATAAATTACATGAAGCAGGCCTACAAGTGGTAGCCTTAGGTAATATAGGTGAACGCACATTTCTTGATGCGTTGGTTACGACCGCTACCATTACAGGCGTATCGTACGAGACTTTATTGACAGAATTTGATAATGGACCTACCATTGCACAGCGTGCTGCACACATCCATTCGTTTGTAGATCCATTTGATATTGCTGTAGCTGATTGGTCTGTTTTATCTGAAAGCGACCGTCGCACTGCGCTATTGCGTTTGCTTCATGTAGTAGGTGGCCTCGATATTACTTTCTTAACAGGCTTTATCTTAGGTGCTGCTAGTCATCGTATGGCTGTGGTATACGATAATGCACTAACTGGTGCTGCTGTACTCGCAGCAGTGACGATGGAACCATTGGTGAAAGACTATGTTTTCTCATCCGCTGTTTACGATGATCCTATTCATAAGGAACAATGTCGTTTTTTAGATGAAAAACCTCCATTACATTATGATTTACAAATCGATGAAGGCTTAGGCTCTACAATGGGGCTATCTATCGTAGATGCATCTATGCATATGTTAAATGACATGAAAACATTCGTAGAAGCAGAGGTTCGTGCCGCTGAGGATGGTGCCGGTAAAGGTAGACAAGAAGATATTAAATAATGATAGAGAGGACTTCATGATATATAGTTCCTTTACTTAAGAAATAGTAAAGGAGGTATATATTTGAAAGTCCTCTTTTATATGTTTGTTATAAATTACGTAGATTTGTATCATATAGATTTCGTATTATTTTTATAGGAAATTCATTGAAAAACCATTGACACTATATGTGTAAATTGATATTATTATAAGGCAGTCAGAACTGACCTGGTTTAGTTCTTGACCAACAGAAGGTAATTATGATATAGTAATTATCGGTTCTGTATGCGGAATAGCTCAGCGGTAGAGCACCGCCTCGCTAAGGCGGGGGTCGCGAGTTCGAATCTCGTTTCCCGCTCCATACATTCCTCGATAGCTCAGTTGGTAGAGCAATCGGCTGTTAACCGATCGGTCGTAGGTTCGAGTCCTACTCGGGGAGCCATTCATGACTCACTAGCTCAGTTGGCAGAGCACCTGACTTTTAATCAGGGTGTCCCGCGTTCGAGTCGCGGGTGAGTCACCAACTTTGGCCCGTTGGTCAAGCGAGTTAAGACACCGCCCTTTCACGGCGGTATCCCGGGTTCGATTCCCGGACGGGTCACCAATATGGACGATTAGCTCAGCTGGGAGAGCGCCTGCCTTACAAGCAGGATGTCGGCAGTTCGATCCTGTCATCGTCCACCATATGCGGGAATAGCTCAGCGGTAGAGCACCGCCTTGCCAAGGCGGGGGTCGCGAGTTCGAATCTCGTTTCCCGCTCCACTAATGTTCCTCGATAGCTCAGTCGGTAGAGCAATCGGCTGTTAACCGATCGGTCGTAGGTTCGAGTCCTACCGGGGAGCCAATTTCATATCATGGCCCGTTGGTCAAGCGGTTAAGACACCGCCCTTTCACGGCGGTATCCCGGGTTCGATTCCCGGACGGGTCACCACATGGACGATTAGCTCAGCTGGGAGAGCGCCTGCCTTACAAGCAGGATGTCGGCAGTTCGATCCCTGTCATCGTCCACTAGCTAAAGCAGTTATCTTCGGATAACTGCTTTTTTTGTGTTATAAATTCAGATGTGTGCAGTTCAGATACAAAAAGCGACACTATGTGTCGCTTTCAGTATGGTTGTTATAAATCTTGTATATTGATTTATCTCGGTGCATACATGATGATATATACACCTACAAGGCAAACTAGACCGCCGATAATATCATACATGTCGGGGCGCAATCCATCGACAAGCCAGCCCCATAGAATGGAGAGTGCACAACACGCCGCCGTATGCAGCATAGACCTTGCCGAAGCTGGCCTCTGGTTGAAATGTAGGAATTATACCGTACAAGATTAAGATAATGGCGCCTGCTAGTAGATATAGAGGACTTTTATCATCGCGCATGTAGAGCCAGACGAGATATCCGCCGCCAATTTCGGCGATACCGGCTAATAAAAAAATAGAATATAGATAATAACATATATACCTCACAATGATTATAAACTCATATTAGTGTATCATGGTTGTTGTACCCCTGTCAGTAGTAGATTATTGAGTTTGAAAAATATCAAAAATCCCTCGCTATTAAAAACGAGGGATTGAGTATTATAATCTCGCAGGGGATTCCTGATGGACATAGTCCATAAAATGTATGCATCGTTTCAGTTTTTAGAATTATTTTTTTCTTGTATGCGAAACATACTTGTAACTTAAAATGGTTTTTTTCTAATGGTAAACAGCCAGTAGTTATGTTGAGGGCGTCGAGAATTTGACGCGCTACGATGCAACCAGATTCATTCTTACCACAATAATCGATCATTGTGTACGGATTAGATAAGCGGCTACCACGGATGTGTAGATTTTGTTGACCATTACCTACATATGCTTTTAATGTACGGTACATAAAAATATTTAGGTGGATACATTAAAAGTGGGAATTGTTGAATTGATTTTAACGTAGCTTCTTTAACTTGATCAATCAATTTTGGCGCATAATATACAAATTCATCTTCCCGTAGCGCTTTTGATTCATATAAGGACATGTCCTTATTATTGGGTAAATAGAGAAGGGCAATGTCGATACGATTTTTCTCGTAAATCGAGCAATAGCTCTTCTTCTTCCATATCGTAAATAGATACAGAAAATTCAGGATGGTTTTTCAAAGAAATGCGATACATATCCGTTGAGGCGAATGTCGCCGAGGCTACGAAGAACGCCGATGTTTAGGATAGGGCGTTCAACCTTTGCTAGCTAAACGGATGGATTGTATGGCTCTCTCCAATGTGTCCAATACGAGTTCTGCTTCAGGCAGGAATAGTTCACCTTCTGGCGTCAAACGACTGCCGCGGGTGGAGCGAGAAATTAATTTAACGCCTACAAGTCGTTCTAATTTTTTCATTTGCGCACTGAAAGCAGATTGGGTGATATTCATCGTTTGTGCTGCTAGTGTAAAGCTACCTGTTTTATTATATGTAATAAAAACTTTGTAGCTCTTGCATGGTTGGTAATTCTTTCATTTCGGTACTCCGATTATAATAAAAACCTCACATTACTACTTATTACCTATATTAATTGTATTGTAGCATACTATAAGTATTTTTTCATCTAAATCTATAAAAGGCGATGAATTAATTAGAATAGATATAGAGCGGTTCTTTTATAAGAAATTTCGTTTCTAATGCTATGATAGGTGAGTAAAAATAATGATAAATAGTATGGCGAAAGAATCTGCTTTGCACATGCTATTTATAGGTAGAACTAATTGACATAGGGGCATAAGAAGTGATATTATTACTAGGGCACCTTTTATGTCGTGGTACAAGCATATATTAATTTATGAGGTGATAATCACATGGCAACGAGAAGAGAGGCTCGATTCAAACTTTGTCGTCGCTTTGGTGTGAACGTATTCGGTCACGCAAAAGCCTTGAATCGCGTCAAAAAAGACCAACGTCAGAAAAAAATGTCTGAGTATGGCACACAATTATTAGAAAAACAAAAAGTTAAAGCTTACTACAACTTGCTAGAACGCCAGTTCGTACGCTATTATGATAAAGCGAAAAAAATGCAAGGTGTTACAGGTCAAAACATGTTGATCCTTTTGGAACAACGTCTTGATAACCTTGTATATCGCATCGGCTTCGGTAACTCCATTCGTCAAGCTCGTCAAATCGTAAAACCATGGCCACATTTTTGGTAAATGGTCGTCGTGTAGACATTCCATCCTACTCCTGCAAACCAGGTGATGTTATTGAACTTCGTGAAGCTTCCCGCGACAACGAAATGTTCAAAACTAATTTCCAAGAACTTCGTTCTTTCGAACTTCCTTACATTGAAAAAGACTTGGAAGGCTTCAAAGCTACTTTCACTCGTCTTCCTCAACGTGAAGAACTTCCTATCGAAGTTAACGAAACACTTATCGTCGAATTGTACTCCAAATAATTTGGCGTTTATGGGAAAACCACTCAAACTTGGGTGGTTTTTTCTTTATGATGGTCACTGTCAAAAGGCTATGGCAGTATAAAAAACAATTGACATGAACCACCAAAATCTGTATACTATTTTGAGTAAGCTTTAGTCGTGTTTCCATTAGCCCCGGAAGCAAAGGACAAGCTGATTTTGGTAGAATTATGACGTTATTAGGAGGATATGCAGCATGAAAACTACATTTATGGCCAATCCGAACACAATCGAACGGAAATGGTATGTTGTTGACGCTGAAGGTAAAACTTTAGGACGCCTTGCTGCCGAAGTTGCAAAAGTTCTTCGGGGCAAAAATAAACCAACTTTCACACCACACGTAGACACTGGTGACCATGTGATCGTTGTAAACGCAGAAAAAATTCGCGTAACTGGTAAAAAATTGGAACAAAAGGAATACTTCCGTCACTCTGGTTACCCAGGTGGTTCCCGTTTCACTAAATTGTCCATGATGCTTGAAAAACAACCTGAACGTGTTGTTGAAATGGCAGTTCGTGGTATGCTTCCAAAAAATAAATTGGGTGCACAACAATACCGTAAATTAAACGTATACGCTGGTCCTGAGCATCCACATGCAGCTCAAAAACCAGAAGTTTTAGAAATTTCCGTACGATAATCTAGAGGGAGGAACATATAATGGCAGTAGCACAATATTACGGCACTGGTCGTAGAAAATCTTCCGTTGCTAGAGTTCGTCTGGTACCGGGCACAGGTAAAATCACTGTTAACAAACGTGAACTTAATGAATATTTCGGTCGCCAAACTTTGGAATTGATCGTAAAACAACCTTTGAACTTGACTAACACAGTTGAACAATACGATGTAATCGCAACTGTAGCTGGTGGCGGTCCTTCCGGTCAAGCTGGTGCAATTCGTCACGGTATCTCCCGTGCGTTATTGGACGTAGATGGCGAACTTCGTCAATCTTTGAAAAAAGCTGGCTTCTTGACTCGTGACCCACGTATGAAAGAACGTAAAAAATACGGTCTTAAAAAAGCCCGCAAAGCAAGCCAATTCTCCAAACGTTAATATTTGGACAACGGATATTACACCTGCAGACAATGTCTGCAGGTGTTTTTTTGTGTTTTATTTGTGATATAGTATAAATATATTTTTGTTTGTTAAGGGGAATATTATGGAAAATAAGGATTACGTTACAAGGATTAATTTAAAAACAGCTACAGAGCAACGGGAGAAATTAATTAAATTCTGCTTACATGATCATGATAAAGATCAATTTTTAGCTATAGGTTGGAGTTGTGTTGATTTTGAATCTGATGACTACTCTGCGTTTTATGATACCGTAGTAGAGTATGTACATGGACAAAATCGACGATTAAATCCAGCTTTAAATACTTTTAAGTCGGCCCGTGTGAATGATCTGTTTTGGACGAGAGATCTAAATGGTGTGTATTGGATTTGTCGAGTAAAAAAACTGCTAAGGCCTATTTAAATAAAGAGTTAGATATAGGTGCGATTTTACCTGTTGAAGCTTATGAATTCAGGCTTGAAGTACCTGGTCAGATAAAAGCATCGTTTAATCGGGCAAGAGGTGGAATTGTTCAGAAATTATATTATCCAGCTATCATCGAATACTCTAAATTTGTATTTAATAAATTATCTGGTAAGAATTACTATGCTCTTAATTTAGCTATAGCGAATAATGTAATAGAGAATCTACCCTGATTTTTGAATTGGAGGAGTTAGTAATTTCTTATCTTCAAATTGTAAAAGGATACTATCTTCTTTCTAATTCTATTGCTAATAAATCAACAACTGTGAAAAATTGAGTGTCAATTGATTTCTCGTGATGTAAATAATGTTAAAAAGGCTGTTGTACAAGTTAAAGGTCCGAAAAGCAAGCGAATTAGATGCTCTTTGCTTTTAAGGAGTTTGAGGATAAAGGTTATTATATTTACTTATATGCACGAGAGATTAAAAATTTAGAAGAAATGAAAAATGTTATTGAGATTACCCCTGAGGAACTACAAGAATTTTTATCAGGGAGTATAAAGCTATTTTGTCAGAATCTATTACTCAATTTGAAAAATCTATTTAATATAGGGTTTGGTGCAAAAGGAGTAATTTCACATTTACATCCCCATTTAATTTTCCTATAATAAGGATATAATCGAATATTTTCGAATGATAATTTTCATATAGGAGAATTCATATGATATACAATACAATTCAGTACGTTGTGGACAACGGCATCGGTACATTAACATTTAACCGTCCTAAAGTGGCGAACGGTTTTAACATCGAAATGTGTAAGGAGATCCTTGAGGTCTTAGATAAGGCTCATAATGATGAAAGTGTTCGCGCCTTGTTGATCAATGCAGAGGGCAAGGTATTCTCTGCTGGTGGCGATTTAACAGAAATGGAACGCGCCGTAAATGATGGGGATACAGAGTCCCTATTTGAAATCGTTGAGCTCGTAGCCGAAATTTCCATGGCTATGAAACGCTTACCTAAACCTGTTATTATGAGCCTTCAAGGCGCTGCAGCAGGTGCGGCATTTAATATGGCATTGGCTGCAGATTTTGTGGTAGCTGCTAATAATGTGCGCTTTATCCAAGCTTTCGTAAACGTAGGCCTTGCTCCTGATGCAGGCGGTTTATTCTTGTTGACTCGATCCATCGGTATGAATCGTGCTATGCATATTGTCATGACTGGCGAAGCGGTTTCCGCTGAAAAAGGTAAAGAACTTGGTTTTGTATATAAAGTTTGTGAACCTGAGGATTTAGAAACTGCTACAAGACGCCTAGTTGAAAAATTAGCAAAAGGCCCTGCACAATCGTACCGCGTTATGAAGGAAATGATGTGGAGAAGCTTCTTAGCAGGTTGGGAAGAATATAAGAAATTCGAAGTAGAAAACCAATGTCAATTAGGCCTTTCTGAGGACTTTAAAGAAGGTGTTCTTGCCTTTACAGAACGTCGTCGTCCTAAATTCGGTCAAAAGTAATACTATTTTGTAATATAATGTGCTAAATAGTATATATAATTAGAACCGGTGTAGCTCATATAGTGTGTTACATCGGTTTTTTCTTTTCAGACATTGACAAAACGTATATAATAGAACTATTGAGATAGTTTTAGGAGGTCCATATTTTATGGCTCAAGATACAATTAAATGTTATGACAGTCCTAGTGATGTGGTCGCTGCATTGGCGGAGGATTTTATTGCTTTCACCAATGAAGAAATTAGCCGCACCGAAACATGCATTGTAGGTATCACGGGTGGTACAGTCATCAATGGTTTGTTAGAAACATTGAACTCCGCTGAGTACATTGAGCGTGTTAACTGGGAACGAATATTTTTTGTCTGGACTGATGAGCGATTTTTGCCTCAGTCACATGAAGATAATTATTTCAACCGTGTAAAACCATATCTGCTTTGTAAGGCGAAGGGAGCAGCCCATTTCTTCCCTATTAATACTAATTCGAAAACGGTTATAGAGGCGGCTGACGAGTACGAGAAAGAAATAGGCAATGTTCTTAAGGCTTGTAAAAAATCTGGCCTAGATTTAGCAATCCTAGATCTTGGTGAGGATGGTCATACGGCAGGACTTTTTGCGGGTTCTCATGCACTGCGTGTAACAGATCGCAACGTTGTACCTGTTGAGGATGGCAAGGTGTGGGAACGCATTTCCATGACCTTCTCCTTTTTGGCAAAAACGGATGTCCTTTGGTTTACTGTGACTGGTGAAAGTAAACGGACTGCCCTTACAAAGGTTTTATACCAACGTGAGGATTATGAAGATACATCATGGGACAAACGTATCGGCCGTGTACTGCCGGGGGCGGTGCTTTCACAAGAACCTATGGCGTGGTATGTGGACAAAGATGCGTATAATGATGTAAACTGAAGAGTATAGTATTAAGTAAATATAAAAGGAGATACAAATGGGGTCTATAGGAACACCTGAATTAATAGTTATTTTAGTGATTGCTCTAGTTATCTTCGGACCTGGTAAATTGCCTGAAGTGGGTAAAGCGATTGGTAAGGGTATCAATGAATTTAAAGATGCTCTTTCCGGCCCAAAGAAAGCTGTCGATGAAACAAAGGAAGCCGTTAAATCTGCTACCACTATCGATGTGACAGCTGGGGCTAAAAATGATGAAAAACATAAGGAAGCTAATGATTAGGAGGTACTACTATGTGCAAAGATTGCGGTTGTGGTGAAGATAATGGCGTTGTAACAAAGGTATTCACTGTACCTGGTATGATGTGTAATAACTGTAAGGAAACAGTAGAAGGTGCTACATTAGGCCTAGACGGCGTACTTAGCTCCGAAGTTGATTTGCCAAATAAAACGGCTACTGTATCCTTTGATCCAGCAAAGGTATCTGTTGAAACGATTACAACAGCTATTGAACGAACTGGGTTTGATGTAGAGTCCGTGGCAGATGGTGTACGTAAACATAGCCATGGTTTATTAGGTACCATTAAACGTCTCTTTAAATAATCGAATTCATAGAGCTGTATTGAAACATCGTTTCGATACAGCCCTTTTTTGTATTGTGAGGTGATGAGATGATACGCAAGTTTAATCCAGAAAATTTCAAATGGGATGGCGTCGATACCTTGGTGTACAAACAAGATGGTAGTCCTTTTAAAGATGTAACACGCCAAGTACTATATGATGGGGCTTATGACATTCCCTGCCAATTCCGTTATTTTGAATGCTTACCAGGGGGCTACTCTACGTTAGAATATCATGAACATACACATATGGTTATGATTGGCCGTGGTAAGGGTCAAGTATTGCTAGGCGATGATATTTATGATGTAGAACAAGGGGACTTTATTGAAATTCCGGGTAATACAATTCATCAATTCAGAGCTAATAAGGGCGATTATATAGGATTTTTCTGCCTTGTTAATAAAGACCGAGATAAGGTTAAATTATTGAATGATGAACAAATGGAAACATTGCGTCAAAATCCTAAGATTAAAGAATTCTTGGAGGAACTATGAGTACATGGACACGAGCGGCCTTGACCGTTTTGATAGGCCTGATTATTTGGTTTTTACCTCATACAGAGGCAATTAAGCCCGAAGGTTGGCATCTATTAGCCATCTTTACGGCTACGATTGTGGGTTTTATTTTGCGCCCTTGGCCTACGGGTATTATGGCGCTCTTTGGCATTGTTGCCGCTGTGGCAACGAGTTCTATTACTATGGTGCAAGCCTTAGGCGGCTATGCAGAGGCTAATGTGTGGCTTATCGTAGCAGCCGTATTCTTTTCTAGAGGTATTATTAATTCCGGCCTTGGTAAGCGCATTGCATACACATTAATTCGTGCTTTTGGTACAAGTTCTCTGAAATTAGCCTATGCATTAGCGTGTACAGATTTAATTATCTCTCCTGCTACGCCATCTAATACGGCGCGTGGGGGCGGTATTATTTTCCCAATCGTCCAAAATATTTCTCTTGCCTTTGATTCTGAGCCTCATGGCAATACGGCACGTCGCATAGGAGCGTACTTGATGACGACGGCCCACACCATTAATACGATTACGGTCACCATCTTTTTAACTGCTTGTAGCGGTAACCTATTGATCACATCCTTAGGTGCTAAATTATTTGGTTATGATATTTCCTGGTGGGAATGGTTCCAAGCGGGCGTTATTCCTGGCGTTATCTGTATGTTTTTGATGCCATGGTTTATCTATAAAATCTATCCGCCAGAAATCAAAGAAACGCCAGAGGCGGCTGAGATGGCACAAAAGGAATTAAATGCGCTTGGGCCGATTACGAAATCTGAAATTTCTGTGGCTATTATCTTTGTTCTTTGTATTTTGCTATGGGCTACAGCGATTTGGACAAAGTTGCATCCTACCGTAGTCGCTATGATGGGTGTGCTTGCGTGTGTTGTAACTGGTTCTCTTACATGGGAAGATATTTTAGGTGAACGGACCGGTTGGGATATACTTATTTGGATGGGTACCCTCGTAGGTATGGCTGGTTTACTTGGTAAATTAGGTGTAGTGGCTGTGTTTGCCGATTTTGTAAGTCAACATCTGGTTGGTATCGATTGGTTCTGGGCATCCTTCATCATTTCTGCAACCTTCGTATACTCTCAATACTTCTTTGCCAGTGGTACAGCGCGTATTACGGCGTTATTCTCCGCCTTTGCAGCCATTTTGGTTGCCATGGGTGCGCCGATTCCGTTTACTATCTTGTTATTCGGCTTGATGAATAGCCCTGGCTGTACATTAACGCATTACAGCTCTGGTGTAACACCGATATTCTTCGGTGCAGGCTATGTACCGCAAGGCACATGGTGGCGCGTAGGTCTTGCTATTTCTGTAGTAAGCTTTATGATTCACTTCTGGGCTGGTACATTTGGTATGTGGTTATTCGGTATTTTATAATATATACATCCCTCGCTACGGCGGGGGATTTTTGTATATCCAATATTGGTGCATAAACATATATGGGGATAGTTAGTGGGTATGGTGAACTTCATAAAAAAATATAATAAATCTATAGAATATTTATTGCATGACACTATAGAACGTGTTATTATAGTTTTATCGTTACAGATTATTTTAGGAGGAAACATGTTCGGTTTAGTCATTAGCTTGTTGATTATCGCGCTGGTCGTGATTATTAAAAAAACATTCGAATTATGAACAACAACTTAACACGTTTTTTTGTCTTGAAAAGTTCCGCGAATGGTTTAATATACAATCAATAAGATTTGACTATATTGTTTCTTATTTGTATGTATTCCATGGGGTACATAGGTTTTTATGTATGTAGGGATTCTGTAAACAAAAGGAATATCATTTGTAAACTTTTAAGACGGTTCTTTGGAATCGTCTTTTTTTGTTCATTGTGAAAGCCGTCCAAGTGGATACTTTCAAAAGAAGTGAGGAGAATATCATGAGTTGTAGAAGTGACAATTTAAAAACAGGCGTAGCACGTGCACCACACAGATCTTTATTAAAAGCACTTGGTTTCGTTGACGAAGAACTAGGTAGACCGGTCATTGGTATTGCCAATTCTTTCAATGAAATCATCCCTGGTCATGTGGGCTTGAAAAATATTGTACAAGCCGTAAAAGACGGTATCCGCAACGCAGGTGGTGTGCCAATCGAATTCAATACAATCGGTATTTGCGATGGCCTTGCTATGAACCATATCGGTATGAAATACTCCTTGGTAACTCGTAATATCGTTGCTGATTCCATTGAAGCTACTGCCATGGCAACTCCATTTGATGCTATGGTATTTATTCCAAACTGCGATAAAATCGTTCCAGGTATGTTAATCGCTGCTGCTCGTCTTAACATTCCATCCGTATTCGTATCCGGTGGCGCTATGCTTGCAGGCGTACACAATGGTAAGAAAATCGGTTTGTCCGACGTATTCGAAGCGGTAGGTAAACATCAAACAGGCGAAATGGGCGATGCAGAATTAGCAGATATCGAAAATAGCGCATGTCCTACATGCGGTTCTTGCTCCGGTATGTATACAGCTAATACGATGAACTGCTTAACAGAGGCTCTTGGTATGGGCCTTCCTGGTAATGGTACAATCCCAGCTGTATTCTCCGAACGTTTACGCCTTGCTAAACACGCAGGTATGCAAGCTGTGAAAGTGTTAGAAGCAAATCTTCGCCCAAAAGATATTATGACAAAAGAAGCCTTTGAAAATGCAGTTCGTCTAGATATGGCATTGGGCGGTTCCTCTAATACGGCTCTTCATTTGCCAGCTATCGCTCACGAAGCGGGCATCGATTTAACACTTGATGATTTCGCACGCATCGCTCAAGAAATTCCTCAATTGTCCAAATTGTCTCCATCCGGCAAATACTTCATCGAAGACTTGTACTATGCTGGTGGTGTATCCGCTGTATTAAAACGTTTGGCTGATAATGGTCACCTCAATACAGACTGCAAAACAGTAGCTCTTAAAACACAAGGTGAAATCGCAGAAGTCGCTCATGTATATGATGAAGATGTAATTCACCCTTGGAATAATCCTGTTCATGAAACAGGTGGTATCGCCGTATTGAAAGGCAATCTTGCCGTAGATGGTTCTGTTGTAAAAGCGGGCGCTGTTGATGATGAAATGCTTGTTCACTCTGGTCCAGCAAAGGTATTCGACAGCGAAGAAGAAGCCGTAGAAGCTATTACTGGTGGCAAAATCGTAAAAGGCGATGTTGTAGTTATCCGCTATGAAGGTCCTAAAGGTGGTCCTGGTATGCGCGAAATGTTGACACCAACATCCATGATCGCTGGTATGGGTCTCGATAAAGATGTAGCTTTATTGACTGATGGTCGTTTCTCCGGTGCTACACGTGGTGCATCCATTGGTCACGTATCTCCAGAAGCTGCTGCAGGCGGCACTATCGCTATTGTTCAAGATGGTGATATCATCAACATCGACATTCCTAATGGTAAATTAGAATTAGCTGTATCCGATGATGAAATTGCTCGTCGTAAGGCTGCATTGAAACCATTCAAATCTAATGTAACTGGATACCTTAAAAAATATGCTCTTCATGTATCTTCTGCAGCACAAGGTGCTATTGAAATTTTAGAAGACTAATAGGAGAAGTATTGTTATTACTACAAGAGTAGGTGTCTTATGCATAAGTTATATGATTTTATGGAAGCACGTGAACGGTTGAGTACAATCACCGTGAAAACTAAGTTGCTTCATAGTGATGTGTTTTCTGAAGAGTGTGGCAATGATGTGTATATCAAGCCAGAAAACTTACAAATAACGGGTTCCTTTAAGGTGCGTGGCGCATACAATAAAATTGCTAAATTGACGGAAGAGGAAAAGGCGCGCGGTGTTATTGCCGCATCTGCCGGCAACCATGCACAAGGCGTGGCTCTTGCGGCTAAAACGTCTCGGCATTAAGGCGACCATCGTCATGCCAAAAACATACACCTCTTATTAAGGTGAATGCCACAAAACAGTATGGCGCAGAGGTCGTATTATCAGGGCGAGATTTATGACGAAGCGTATCAAAAAGGCGATGGAATTGCAACAAGAACATGGCTATGTGTTCGTGCATCCTTTTCGATGATGAAGATGTCATCGAAGGCCAAGGCACTATTGCCCTTGAAGTTCTTGAGGAATTGCCTGATGCGGATGTATTACTTGTTCCAGTAGGTGGTGGCGGTATCGTATCCGGTATCGCAGCAGCCGCTAAGTTAAAAAAATCCTAGCATCAAAGTAATCGGTGTAGAACCAGAAGGTGCTGCCAGTGCATTAGCGGCCCTTAAAGCTGGTAAACCAGTACCATTAGATGAAGTGGCTACTATTGCAGATGGTACAGCAGTACGTCTGATCGGTGATACTACATTAGACTATATCAAACAATACGTGGATGAAATCGTTACCGTATCTGACTACGAGTTGATGGAAGCATTCTTATTGCTCGTTGAAAAACATAAATTAGTAGCAGAAAACTCTGGTATTTTACCATTGGCAGGTCTAAAAAAATTAGACTGTAAAGGCAAAAAGGTGGTAGCCATCGTCAGCGGTGGTAATATTGATGTTCTTACCATTTCCTCTATGATTAATAAAGGTCTTGTATTGCGTGGACGTATCTTTACATTCTCTGTAAATCTTCCTGATAAACCAGGCCAATTGGTTGCCGTATCTGAAATGCTAGCTGATGCAGATGCCAATGTTATTAAGCTTGACCATAATCAGTTTAAAAATCTTGACCGTTTCCACGAAGTGGAATTACAAGTGACTGTAGAAACGAATGGTGAAGAACATATTCAAAGTATTATTAATACTTTCAAAAAGAATGGTTATATCATTAAACGTTTAAATTCCAGTGAGATTTTATCTGAATAGCTGGTTGAAAGGGTTCCTATGAGCGCAGACACAATCAATGGGGCACGCATTGTCCTAGAAACATTGCATCGCCTTGGCGTAACCGATATGTTCGGCTACCCAGGTGGTGCTGTAATCCCAATTTATGATGAAATTTATAGCTTCCCTGAAATTAATCATTATTTCGTACGCCATGAACAAGGCGCTGCTCATGCAGCCGATGGTTATGCGCGCGTATCCGGTAAAGTAGGCGTGTGCCTCGCTACCTCTGGCCCTGGTGCGACAAATCTCGTAACAGGCATTATGACTGCTTATATGGACTCTGTACCTATGGTGGCCATTACAGGGCAAGTAGGATGTGCACTGATTGGTAAGGATTCTTTCCAAGAAGCGGATATTCAAGGTATTACAATGCCTATTACTAAGCATAACTATCTTGTTCAAGATATTCACGACTTGCCACGAATTATCAAAGAAGCGTATTTCATTGCTGGTACAGGCCGTCCGGGTCCTGTATTGATTGATATTCCTAAGGATATTCAAACTGAAAAAATATCCATGTCCGAATACAATAAATTGTATGATGTACCAATTCATCTTGAAGGGTATGATCCAACCTATAGAGGGCATCAAGGTCAAATTAAAAAGGCTGCAACACTTATTAAGAATGCGAAACGCCCTCTTATTATTGCTGGTGCAGGTGTATTAAAATCCGGTGCTATGGCAGAACTTAAGGAATTGGCCGAAAAGGCTCAAATTCCTGTAGCTAATACCTTGGTAGGTCTTGGTGGATTCCCTGGCAATCATGAGTTAGCTCTGGGCATGGTGGGCATGCATGGCTCTGTAGCGGCTAATAATTGTACAGAAGACGCAGACCTTGTCATTGCAGCAGGGATTCGTTTTCATGACCGCATTACAGGTCATCCTGATTTCTTCTGTAAAAAAGCGAAGATCATTCATATCGATATTGATCCTGCTGAAATCGATAAAAACGTTACCATTAACGTACCAATCGTAGGCGATTTAAAACGAGTGTTAACCGAATTAAACACGTTAGTTGAACCTACTACACATGAATCTTGGATTACACAAATTCGAGAATGGCAACAAGAATATCCTATGGTTGTTCCTGAATCGACTCATGGCGAGTTACACCCACAATATGTATTATCCGAACTCAATAAATTTGCTAAGGATGATGCTATCATCGTAACTGATGTGGGCCAACATCAAATGTGGGCGGCGCAATTCTTGACGCATAAGGCTCCACATACCATCGTAACCTCTGGTGGTGCTGGCACGATGGGCTATGGCTTGCCAGCTGCTATCGGTGCTCAAGTGGGGGCCCCCTGATAAACAAGTCATCCTCGTTGTTGGCGATGGCGGTTTCCAAATGACCTGTGAAGAACTCATGATGGTTCGTCAATACAATTTGCCAATTAAGATTGTTATCATCAACAATGGATACCTTGGTATGGTCCGTCAATGGCAACAAATCTTTAATAATCGACGCTACTCCTATGTAGATTTAGAAGTAAGTCCGATTTCTTAAAGCTAGCTGATGCATTTGATTTGAAAGCAGCGCGCCTCGATTCTGTTGAAACGTTCAATAAAGATTTTAAATCCTATATTACCTCTGATGAAAGCATCGTCTTGGATTGCCGCGTTGAACGCGAGGATAATGTATTGCCAATGATCCCAGCCGGTGGCACTGTAAGCGGCATGATGGGCAAGAAAGGAGTGCTATAATGGCGAGAGAACATCAAGTCTTAGTCATCGCTAAGAATACAGCAGGTATTGGTGCCCGTATTTTGGCACTCTTTAATCGCCGTGGCTTTTAACGTTACAAAAATGACATCTGGTGTTACGAAATACACCGGGCTATGCGCGCATTACTCTCACAGTTGAGGCCGATGATCGCATCTTGGACCAAATTCAAAAGCAAATTTATAAGCTCATTGATGTGGTTAAGGTTAAAGTATTTGAAGACCATGATGTGGTATGTCGTGAATTGATGCTTATCAAGGTGAAAGCAACGGCTACTACACGGTCTCAAATTGTACAAATTGCCGATGTATACCGCGGCAATGTACTCGACATTTCTCCTACTTCTATGATTATCGAGGTTATCGGTAGTGTTGAAAAGCTACGCGGTTTTATTCAAATTATGGAAACTTATGGTATCCTTGAAATCGCAAAAACTGGTATTACCGCAATGAGTCGTGGAGAAAAAATGTAGGAGATGATGATGTGAGTAGTGAAGTACTACACTATGAAGATGTCAAGTTTCGTCGCGATGGTCGAGAAATTCTAAAAGGCGTAGACTGGCACGTGGAAGAAGGCGAAAACTGGGCTCTTTTAGGTCTTAACGGGGCGGGTAAATCGACGATGCTCAGCATGATTCCAGCCTATCAAATCCCTACGACTGGTCTATTACGTGTATTTGGCCATGAATTTGGCAAATATGCATGGGTAAAGATTAAAAATCGACTAGGTTTTGTGAGTGCCACATTGGGTCAATTTCAATCTACCCTAGATCGTCAATTGGTAGAAAATGTCGTTATTTCTGGTGCGTTCAACACCATCGGCGTCTATAAGGACGTCTCTGAAGAACAGCGGAAAAAAAGCGACAGACCTAATGGAAGAATTTAAAATCTCCTATTTGGAAGGCCATAAATTCTCCACCTTATCCGTTGGCGAACAACGTCGTGTCCTATTGGCTCGTGCCATCATGGCAGATCCTGATTTACTCATACTTGATGAACCTTGCTCTGGTCTTGATTTACCGGCTCGTGAGCAGTTTTTAAGGACCGTGGAGAACATGGCACGGGATGAGAAAAAGCCTTTTATCTATGTATCTCATCAAATCGAAGAAATTATGCCTAGTATTACACATGTAGCGATTATCAAAGATGGTCTCATCGTGTATAAAGGCAAAAAACAGGATATCTTAACAGACGATATTTTGACCGATGTTTTCGGTATTGATGTATCCGTCGTTTGGGAAAAAGATCGCCCTTGGGTTATCGTTAAATAAGGTATGAAAATTTTAGAATTCATATTTTTTTAATACAAAGAGGGTACAAATTTAGTTATGAATTAGTCTATTTGACTATTCGATAAATCACGATATACGCTACAAACCTTGCAATTATTTGCAAGATTGTGTACAGTATATATATTAGATATTCTATTGAATATAAATTTGGAGGTTGTTTAATATGGCAGGTAAAAATTTTAGGTACAACAGTTTACTATGATGAAGATTGCAATTTAAGTAAATTGGAAGGCAAAAAAATTACAGTTTTAGGTTACGGTTCTCAAGGTCATGCTCATGCATTGAACTTGAAGGAAAACGGTTTTGACGTAACTATCGGTCTTCGTGCTGGTTCCAAAAGCTGGGCAGTAGCTGAAGAAGCAGGTCTTCCTGTAAAAGAAACTGCAGAAGCAGTTAAAGGCGCTGATATCGTTATGGTATTGATTCCAGACGAATTACAAGCAGATGTTTATGCAAAAGATATCGCTCCTAATTTGAAACAAGGTGCATACTTAGCATTCGCTCACGGCTTCAACATTCACTTCGGTAAAATCGTTCCTCGCGAAGATATCAACGTATTCATGGTAGCACCTAAAGGTCCTGGCCACTTAGTACGTCGTACATACCAAGAAGGCTCCGGCGTTCCTTGCTTGTACGCAGTAGAAAAAAAGACCCATCTGGCGATACTGAAGAAGTAGCATTAGCTTGGACTTGCGGTATCGGTGGTGGCCGTGCAGGTATCTTGGAAACTAACTTCAAATCCGAAACAGAAACTGACTTGTTCGGTGAACAAGCTGTATTGTGCGGTGGTTTGACTGCATTGATTCAAACTGGTTTCGAAGTATTAACAGAAGCTGGTTATGAACCTGTAAACGCTTACTTCGAATGCTTGCATGAAATGAAATTGATCGTGGACCTTATCTACGAAGGTGGTTTCCAAAAAATGCGTAACTCCATTTCTAACACAGCAGAATATGGTGATTACTATGCAGGCCCTCGCGTAATTACTCCAGAAACTAAAGAAGCTATGAAACAAATCTTGGCTGACATTCAATCTGGTAAATTCGCTGATGAATTCTTGGCTGATTCCAAAAATGGTCAAAAATTCCTTAAAGAACATCGCGAAGCAGCAGCTGTTCATCCAATCGAACCAGTTGGTGCAGAACTTCGCAACTTGATGAGCTGGTTGAAATAAGAGATTGCATTAGTAATTTCTTGATAAGCATAGGCTTACTGAAAGCGACCCCATTTGGGGTCGCTTTTTTATTGAGTAATACAAGTACGTATGATATAGTTAACGTAGAGTCAGTGTAGTATATTTTGATATAAGGAGAGATACTATGAGTTCTACAACTATTATTATCATCGTGGCGGTTGCAGTCATTTGGGCCATTTTGTTTGCCGTATTTATGAAGTTCAATAAAAAACGACAAGCCGGTGAACAACAATTTGTACAAGAGAATGCTAATAAAGCGATTCTTCATATTTATGGTAAATCTGTAAAGGTTGATGGTAAGGACCTTTCTACTATTGATCATAAAACTGGTCAATATGGTCAAGTCATTGTGGCATTAACACCAGGAGAACATACCATTGAATCCGTATATTATACGACGGATAATGTGGGTACTAAAACAAAGAATGTTGAAACACAGCCTGTTACTATTACAATCCCAGTACAAGCGGGTAATGAATATAATGCGGCTATGTATTTCTATTCCGCAGAACAACGTAATGCGTATTATAAAGGTGACGTTGATGATGCTATTTTAGAAGTTGAACTAGAATTAGAATCTGGTTTTACAGCGAATACTCATGCTTATATCATCGTGTACCGTGAATGTAAATAAATTAGTATAGTAACTGTTTAATAGAGCTATCATTGTGGTAGCTCTATTTTTTATAAATCGTTGTTGGTTATTATCATATTTATTTGTGATATAATAAAAAGATATATGAAAGGAGCATCATTATGGACTTCTATACCGTTTCCTATGTGGAAAGCCAAATCGCATCTGGTCACACATTAGGGTTCGTTATCTTTGTAGTTATTTTATTAGCCCTTCTCGGAGTGGGCATTCAAGTTTTGCGTAATGGTTTTACAAGCCGGTATCGTGATTTAACGGTTATTTTATCCTTAATTATTGTATTTTTCTTAGGCCTTGAATATCAAGAATATGGTCGTATGAAGAATTACTCTGAAGATTCTTCTAGAATGGCTCAATTCTTGCATTCTTTTAGTGCAGACCGTGGTGTTGAAGAAGGTCAATTAGCTGTTAACTCCTTAAAGGTACGTAATGGTATGATCTTAAAGGTTAATGATGCTTATTATGAGGTTCAGTTTAACCCAGAGTTTTCAACCTATACGATTACTCGTGTGTATACAGTAAGTCCTACAGATCGAATTCATGATAAAGCGGATGCATTACAATAAGGAGGACCACATATGACAGAAGCTATGGCCGTCTATGGGATGGTCTTTGCCAAACTCGCCATCGGTCTCTTGGCGATTATTTTACAAATTAACTTAATGGGTAAGGGCAACTTAGCACCAACCTCTGCGTTAGACCAATTACAAAACTATGTACTCGGCGGTATTATCGGTGCCATCATCTATAATGATGCAGATTGGTATTTTACAATTTATGTTAGTCCTCATCTTATGGACTATCCTCGTGATGACGCTTAAATTCTTAAAAGGTAATCTTCGATTTCTTTAAAACAATTCTTGATGGTCATCCTGTAATTGTTATTGAAAAAGGTCATGTCTTAACTGAAGAATGTATGCGTTATGGCATTCAATCGGCTGAGTTAAAACTAAAACTTCGCACAGCTGGTGTTCAATATGTAGCAGATGTAAAACGCGCTGTATTAGAGCAAAATGGTCAACTTAGTGTTGTTCAATTTGGAGAAGAGAATATTCGTTTTGATTTGATTAATGATGGTCAAATCAATCAATTTACTCTTGATGTAATTGAAAAAGATAGAGAATGGTTAGAACAAGAGGTACAAGCACAAGGGTATTCTATTAAAGGATATCTACATTGCGGAATACAGAGATGGTAAAGTCGTATTGTATCCGTATGAGAAAAAAACATCGGCCCTCAATTGGTAAAAACAATTAAAACAAAGACTATTCATACAAAGGATACAATAAAATCTAAAAATATAATCTCTTGAAATGATATATAGAGCGTTGTTGAGCCCACTTTTCGTAGTGGGCTTATATAGAAAGGAAATTAGTGAACCGTAAAGATTTAATTGATCGATTACAGGAACTTTATAAAGATGAAGATAGTCGCGTAACTATTAACCCTCATGCAGAGCAAAAAGTTGCTATCGTCTATCCGAAATACCTATTTTCGTGGGCATGAGTAATTTAGGCCTTCACATTATCTATGAGGAAATCAATTTGCATCCATCTAGTGTATGCGAGCGTATCTTTTTGCCTGAAAAAAAGGAACTAGATGCCTACGACAAGACTAAAACTCCGCTTATGAGTGTTGAAATGCAACGACCTATGCATCAGTTTGATGTAGTAGCCTTTGATGTGACCTTTGAAATGGATTATTTTCCATATTCCTCTTAATGCTTCGTCATGGGTCGTGTACCTGTTATGAGTGAAGACCGAACTGGCTTTGATCCCTATCGTCATTGCCGGAGGACCTTGTGCGACATTTAATCCTGAGCCCTTTTGCTGATTTTATCGATGCTTTCATCATCGGTGAAGGGGAAGGTATCGTTACTGCTGTGTTAGAACGAATTCGCAAGGGTCGTGAGAATGGTGAAAGCCGAGAAGAAACGATTTCTGCACTAGCTCAAATTGATGGTGTATACGTACCTGTTTTATATACGCCTCAATATGACGATAAATAAGCGTTTTGTTGGCTATGATATAGCAGATGGTGCACCCAAAATCATACGACGTCACTTTTGAGCCTCTTACGAGCGGTGGTGAAACGGTAATTGCTACGAATTTTCACCGAGTTTGGTGCCATGTATATCATTGAGGTAGCTCGAGGCTGTGGCCGTCATTGTCGATTCTGTATGGCTGGGTACTGTTTCCGCGTACCGCGTGTACGACCACTAGATATCTTGAAAGAAGGCGTCGATAGAGCAGAGAAAGTTGGGGAAAAAAAGGTAGGTCTTATGGGGGCGGCCATTTCCGATTATCCAGAGGTTGATGAGCTCGTAACCTATATTCGCTCTAAGGATATGCGCTATTCTTGTGCGTCCTTGCGCGCTGATTCCTTTGACACAAGCCGTTGTCGATGGATTGGCTGATAGTGGACAGAAAGACGATTACTATTGCGCCTGAGACGGGTAGTGAACGCTTACGCCGTGTCATCAACAAGGGGCATTAGTGAAGAAAATCTTCGCACTGCTGCTCAGTTATCTGCTAAGTCTGGTATTCAACATATGAGGCTATATATTATGATTGGGACTGCCAACAGAAACGGATGAAGATATAGATGCCATCATTGGGACTGGCAGAACGTACACAAGCTCACATGGCTGAGGTGGGCTGTAAAGGTCGATTAACACTTAGTATTAATCCATTTATACCAAAGCCATTTACGCCATTTCAATGGATGGCTATGGATCATCAAAAGAGCGTAGAAAAAGAAATTACAATATATTAAGAAATCATTGCAAAAAAATCGTCGCATCGAGGTACTCGTTGAGTCTCCTAAAGAAGCATATATCCAAGGTGTACTCGCTCGAGGGTGATCGCCGCTTTAGGGCAAGGTACTCGCTGCATGTGCTCTAGATAGAGGTAGCAAATCCTTTAAATCTGAAATGAAAAAAAGTCGGCCTCGACATGGATGACTGCAATTATCGGGAACGCAAGTTTGATGATTATTTGCCTTGGTCTCATTTGGATATGGGTCTAAGAGATGGTTATTTAGAACAAGAATGGCAACGGGCCGTTGATGAAGCGTATACACCGCCTTGCATGGAAGGGTTGTAAGCGCTGTGGCGTGTGTAAGTGATTTCGAGAAATAAATAGTAGAGGAACAGTCGTATGGATATTACTGTTGTAAATGTAAATACAAATGATGATCGTAAATGGTCTTTTGAAATGCCTAACTGGGCCAATCAATTTCCTCTGGTTATGGGGGATACATATCGTCATGGCGGTGTATCTAGAAGCCATGTGAATCTCTAAATTTAGCTACTCACATAGGAGATTCATTACAAGATGTATTAGATAACCGCAGCATTGTGTCTGATTATTTAGGTGAATCGCTGACCGCATTACCTGTGGTAATCAGGTGCATGGACTCAATGCAGTACGCATTACAGAAGATTTAATCGGTGCTGGCGCTATGAGTTCTGATACAGCTATTCCAGATTGTGATGCGATATATACGGATATTCCCGAATGTACCATTATTCTTATTTACCGCAGATTGCGTACCGGTAGGGAATTTATGATCCCTGTGCATCATGTGGTGGCTACCGTTCATGCAGGTTGGCGCGGTGCTATAGGCCATCTACCGGTTATCACCATAGAGGCGATGCAACGAGATTTTGGTACGCGCTTTGAAGACTGCTATGTCTATTTAGGCCCTAGCATTGGACCTAAATCCTTTGAGGTGAATCAAGAACTGGCAGATACTTTCACAGACGAGTGGAAGAAAATAACTGATGCCAATAGTGATGAATTGGTCCGATATATCGTTAGAGATGGTGCGTCGAAAGCGACACCACATGTTGATTTGTGGCGATTTATCGAAGAAGATTTGTTGCAAACGAGGTGTTCCAAATGGACCAAAATCTGTATTGGTGGTACCGATAGTATGACCGATGAGAATTGTTTTTCCTATCGTCGTGAACATGGCAAAACAGGGCGTATGGCATTATTTGGTATGCTCGAAAAACGGTAAAGATATACATTATTGGTTAAATATTATATAATATAAGTCTATAGGATATTTATTTATACGTTACTATATGGGAGGATCATATGATTGAAGAATCCCTTCATAAAATCCAACAACGCATGGCTGATGCAATGGCTAGCGTAGGGCGCACGGATACGGCGTTACTTGTTGCGGTTACAAAGAATCATCCTGTAACGGCTGTAGAGGAAGTGGCTCGCCTTGGATGCACTCATGTAGGCGAAAATCGCGTGCAAGAGGCAAAAAGAGAAAAACAAATGCTTTATACAGGACCTAAATTGGTATGGCATTTAATTGGCCATTTACAAGTTAATAAGGTTCGTCAAGCGGTACCGATGTTTGATTTGATTCATTCTGTAGATAGTAAGAAACTATTAGATGAAATCGAAAAGGTTGCTGCTAAGCATGATAAAGTACAAGACATATTGTTACAAGTCAATGTAGCTCGCGAAGCGAGTAAGTCTGGTATGTCCGTAGAGGATTTTCCTGACATACGAGACTATGCGAAGACCTTACCGCATGTACGCGTTAAAGGGTTGATGTGCATGGCTCCGTTTTTCGAAAATCCGGAGGATGCAAGACCTATCTTTAGAGTGGCACATGCTTTGTATGAAGATATGAAAGGGTATTTCCCTGATGGGGATATACAATATTTGTCGATGGGTATGACACATGACTTTGAAATAGCCTTACAAGAAGGGGCTAACATCGTGCGTGTAGGCACTGCCATCTTTGGGGAACGTGTATATAACTAATTGGGAATATAACAGTGTGAGTATATTAGGAGGATTACCATGTCTATGGGAGAACAATGGCAAAAAATCAAAAATTTTATCGGCATTAATAATGATGACCGTTATGATTATGATGATGAGTATGAATATGAAGATGATGAGGACTATGCAGAGGACGTGCCACCAGTAGCACCAACAGCAGCTGCATCTGAGTTCCATCCACGTAAGGTAGGAGGCACATCCACTATGACACAACGTCCAACAGCCATGAAAGTAGTTGTTATCGAACCTAAGGTTTTTGAAGATTCTGAAAGCATCACTCATCAATTGCGTGACATGCGCCCTGTATTGATTAATTTTGAAAATACAGATCCTCACGAAGCAGCTCGCATCGTTGACTTTGTATCTGGTGCAACATTTGCATTAGATGGCAAATTGGAAAAGGTAGGCAAAGACATTTTCATGTGCGTACCTGTTAATGTATCCATTGATTATAATAATGAATCTGAAAGTGGAACAACTGAGCAACAAGAATTTAACTGGCAAAATAAATAATCCGGTATAGAAAAAGTGGTGATACTATGTTGGGAAAAACAGTATGTATAGGCGTAGGCGCCATGGGTGGTGCCCTTTTACGAGGCGCACTTTCACAAGGCATATTACGTAGAGATAATGTATCAATCGTAGTGCGTCGCCCTGAACATCGCGACGAATTAGTTGACGAATTGGGCGTTACAGGTTTTGTAGAATTACCTGATATGGCGCAGTTTGACACGATTATCTTAGCTGTTAAACCACAAGTATTACCATCTGTATTGAGCCAATTAACGTCTGTGAAAGCGGGTGCTACGGTTATTTCCGTGGCAGCTGGCGTAACATTAGATACCTTGCGCAAAGTATTACCAACCGCGGTGTTGTACCGTGCCATGCCGAATACGCCAGCATCTATTGGATGTGGTATGACTGCGTTGACTGCGGATAATGGAGCTGATACAATTCACGTGGAGGCTTTATTTAATGCAGTTGGTGAAGTAGCCGTTGTCAGTGAAGCCGACCTAGATCGATTAGGCGCTTTGTCTGGTGCTGGCCCAGGATATATGTTTGTCATTTTAGATGCCTTGGCTGATGCGGGAGTTCGCATTGGATTACCTCGTCAATTGGCGATTAAGGCGGCTGCCCAAACGATGTATGGGGCTGGTAAAATGGCCTTAGAATCCGGCACACATCCTGCTGTATTGCGCGATCAGTGACTAGCCCTGGCGGCACTACGATTGCTGGCATTGGGAGCTATGGAAAAAAAGGTGGCTTTGCGCAGTGCCCTACAAGATGGGGTTATTGCTTGTTTAGCTCGTTCCAATGAATTGGGGAAATAATGGCTGATACTAGTAAATTAATTAGATATTTTGAAGCAAGCGGTAGCGGTGAAGAAGCGCGCCGTATGCTTGATTTAGCCGAACAAGTAGTAAAGGGAAAACCGTATCGCGTTTGTGACTTTTACAAGTCCCTGCAGGACTTGTTATCGCGGATGCAATTAAGGCGGCTTATCCTGAATTACTCGTTCAATCCTATGGCGGCTATGAAGGGGCGGAACGTATTCGTATCGCCTTTGTAGATAGTCATTTTCAAGGTACAGTAGATATGGGTATCGTTCCCTTGAAGGTATCTTGGGATCCACGATTTAGATTGTTAAATCATCGTGATGTGCTTGGTTCTTTGATGGGGCTTGGCATTGATCGCTCGAAATTTGGCGATATTATCATGGGTCAAGGGGCGCACAAATTCTCGTAGATAGCGCTGTAGCAGATTTTTGTAGTGCAGAACTTTTACAAAAGATTGCTATGGTTGCCGTATCTGTAACTCCGATGGAGTTAGATGAGATAGCACCAAAAAGAAGAAAAAGATTAAAAGAAGTGCGTACTACCGTTGCATCACTTCGATTGGATGCGGTAGCAAGCTCTGGCTTTAGCGTATCCCGTACCAAATTGGTGAGCGCTGTAAATGCCGGTTTATTGCAAGTAAATTGGCAACCTGCAAAGGGGCCATCCCAAGAGGTCAAAGAAGGGGATATCATCTCTATGCGTGGTCGTGGCCGAATGAAGGTAGAGGCTATTACGGGCACATCCCGTAAGGGACGTATCGGCGTTTACCTTAAACGATTTATGTAAGCAAATAAGCAATCGGCTTGATTCATCAAGCCGATTTTTTATACCGCTTATGTATATCTATAGTTTCATATGTAGGTATACATAAGCGGTATCATCAATTATGCGAGGTTCATTATGATATCTCTAACATTACAAACTACAGCGAGTGATACCATTTTATTTGTAGGTGGTGGCGCCGTGGCTGAACGACGTCTAGCATTATGCTTAGACGAGCCCTGTCAATGCATTGTCATTAGCCCTGTTATAACAAATCAGATGAAAGCTTGGCATGAGGATAACAGATTTATTTGGCACAATACAGTGTTTAGCGATAACCATATAGACATTGTAAAACAATGTAAAGTTATTGTTTATCTGTACAGATAATAAAGCTGTTAATAATTATATCGAAGCTATAGCACGCAATAATGGCATACTAGTCAATCGTGCCGATAATGCTACAGCTTGTGATTTCACAGTACCATCAACAATCGATATGGGTGATTTGCATGTTGCGATTAGTGCTAATAATGGGGGACCACGTATTAATCGTCTTGTGAAACAAGATATGATGAATCGTTATAATATATTGCAAATTGCCATACCGAGACTTAAAATTATGAGGGAAGAGGTAAAGTTACTGATCCCTAGCGTAGAGGAGCGTAGCCGTTTTTGGCGTACTCATTTAAGCGAAACTGAATTTCAGGCTATTCTTAAGGGACAATGGCCTTTGATAGAGGAGAAACTACACCATGCAATTAGTGGTATTAGGACTAAATCATAGAAGTGCTGCCGTTGAGGTGCGTGAACGTTTCTCGTTTGAAAAAAACGAGGTAGAAAGCGCCTTAAATCGACTCTATGAATACGAAAAAATTTCAGAATGCGTCATTCTATCGACTTGCAATCGTACGGAAATTTATGCCGTATTAGAAGATGTACAATCTCCTAAAGCGTATATGCTCGATGTATTAAAGCATTTAAAACATGCCGATACAATTGATGAATCCGCATTTTTCTTCTATGAAGAGAAAGCGTGTATAGAACATCTATTCCGCGTATCTGCTAGCCTTGACTCCCTAGTATTGGGGGAAGGTCAAATCCTTAGCCAATTGAAAGGTGCCTATATTGCGGCCTATAGTGCAGGCTTTACGGGAACCGTATTTAATATCTTGTTCCAACGCGCTATTGGTGTTGGTAAAAAGGTTCGGACCAATACAGGCATTGCGAATACACCTGTGTCTGTTAGTTACACGGCGGTTAACTTGGCGGAAGATAGCCTAGATAAACCACTTTCAGAAGCAACAGTCCTCATCTTAGGGGCTGGTACCATGAGTGAGTTAACAGCTACACATCTTCAAGCAAAGGGCGTAAAAACCATATTCGTATCAAATCGAACTTTTACCAAAGCGGAAGCCTTGGCGAAGAAATTTAATGGGCAAGCCATTAAATTAGATCACTATGTGGAACAAGCGGAACATGCGGATATCATCATTACATCGACGGGGGCACCGCATTATATTATTGGTGAAAAAGAGGCAAAACGGATTGCCGCATTGCGTCATGGACGTCCCATCGTGATGATTGATATTGCGGTACCACGTGATATTGATCCTGTCGTTGCGGATATCGAAGGTGTGTACCTATTCAATATCGATGCTCTAGAAAGCGTTGTAGAAGAGAATAAACAACAACGCGAGGAAGAGGCGAAACGGGCTGAACCGATTATTCACGAAGCCATCGATGAAGTGTTAGAAAAGTTTAGTTATTTATCCGTACGTCCTATGATGGCATTATTGACGGATAAGGCTGACCGTATTCGTCGCCGTGAATTACATCGAGCGCTGGCTAAATTGCCGGATATTTCCGATAAAGAGCGTCGCATCATTGATTCTATGAGTCGTATGATCGTTAGAAAAATGCTAAGAGAACCGATGATTCATTTCAATGAAATCGCCGGTACACAAGAAGAAGGTTTATATTGGGATTTATTCAAAGATATGTTTAATCTCGAGAAAGAAGGCTCGTAGTATGAGGAACCACATTAGAATTGGGACTCGAAAGAGTGCTCTTGCCTTATGGCAGTCAGAATATGTAAAAAGTGAATTGCAACGTTTATACCCGGGGGTTACCGTAGAGTTAGTTCACTTTAACACCAAAGGGGACCGCATTTTGAATAAGCCCCTTGCCGAAGTAGGTGGCAAAGGGTTTATTCACTGCTGAATTAGAGGCGGCTATGCATGCTGGCGATATCGATATCGCCGTTCATAGTTTAAAAGGATATGCCTACAGAATTGCCAGATGGCCTTACATTAGGTGCTATTTCCAAACGAGAAGTTCCTTTTCGATGCTTTGGTAAGTCCCTAAATATAAAACATTGGACCAATTACCAGAAGGAGCGCGTATTGGCACCAGTAGTTTACGTCGTCAAGCCCAATTATTGCATCGCCGTCCAGACCTACAAATCGAAGTCATCCGCGGCAATGTGCAAACCCGTCTTGGCAAGATTGAAACGGAAGGTCTCGATGGCGTTGTATTGGCACAAGCAGGTCTTAAACGGCTCGGTTTAGATGATAGAATCACACAAGTCTTTACAGCGGATGAAATGATTCCTGCTGTGGGGCAAGGTGCTTTTGGCTATTGAATGTCGCAGTGACGATACTGAGATGTTAGAAATACTTTTCAAAAATCGACGACGAACCAACACGCCTTGCCGTAGAAGGGGAACGTAGTTTTCTAAATCAACTCAATGGTGGCTGCCAAGTGCCAATGGGCGTATATGGAACCGTTGAAAAAGGACAGCTTAATTTGAAAGCGCTCATTGCGTCCTTGGATGGTAAAACTGTATATGAAGGAGAATTGTCTGGACCTGCTAAGAAAGGGGTTATGTTAGGCAAAAAAACCTTGCGAAAGCCTTATATGAAGAAGGGGCAAACACATTGTGGAAGCCCTTGTTAAGGAGGGAATCATAAAATGACAGGTTTAGTATATTTGATCGGCGCAGGCCCTGGAGATTCTAAATTAATCACCGTAAAAGGTAAGGAATGCATCGAACGTGCAGACGTTATCGTATATGATTATTTAGCAGATGCTCATCTATTAGAATGGGCTAGACCTGATGCGGAATTGATTTATGCAGGGAAACAATGCAAAGACCACACCATGCACCAATGGGAAATCAACGAACTATTGGTAAAAAAAAGGGGAAAAGAAGGCAAAATCGTAGCCCGCTTAAAGGGTGGTGATCCACTCGTATTTGGTCGCGGTGGGGAAGAAGCAATGGCCCTTCGTGAGGCCGGTGTTCCTTTTGAATTTGTACCTGGTGTTACATCGCCTATCGCAGCGCCTGCCTATGCTGGTATTCCTGTAACACAACGCGCTATGGCTACATCCTTTGCGGTTGTTACTGGTCATGAAGACCCAACAAAAGCGGTGTCTGGCATCCATTGGGAAGGTCTTGCCACAGCAGTGGATACACTTTGCTTTGTCATGGGCGTAGGCAATTTACCTACGATTGCAGAAAAAAATTGATGGCTCATGGCCGTCCTGCTAATACGCCAGTGGCGCTCATTCGTTGGGGGACTAAACCTGTTCAAGAGGTGCTTGTTTCCACCCTAGAACATGTTGTAGAAGACGTGGAAAAAGGCACAACTAAAAGCACCAGCCATCATCGTCGTAGGCGATGTTGTAAACTTGCGTGAACAATTGCAATGGTTCGATAACAAGCCTTTATTCGGCAAAACGATTGTAGTTACTCGTGCTCGCTCTCAAGCTAGCAAAGTTCCGTGATATGCTCATGAATCAAGGCGCCAATGTTATCCAAGCAGCAGCTATTAAAACAGAGCCTGTAGAATTATTTGATGAAGATAAACGTTTATTACATGGCGTAGATCGCTATTCTTGTGTCGTATTCACATCCGCTGAAGGGGTACGCTACTTCTTTGATGCATTGTACGGAGAAGGCAAGGATGCGCGTTCCTTAGGCTATGCTAAGGTATGTGCTATCGGCAGTGCCACAGCTAAGGCGTTGACTAACTATGGCATTACGCCGGATATTATTCCTGTAGATTATAAGGCTGAATCTGTTGTTGATGCATTGAAACAGCATGTAAAAGCTGGAGATACGGTGTTATTAATTCAACCTAAGAAGGCTCGTGAAGTGATTCCTCGTGAATTGCGTCACTTAGATATCGACGTAGATATCTTGCGCTTGTATGAAACGCAACAAGATACCTCTCAACAAGAGGCATTGGTAGATGCATTGCAACATGGTCATGTCGACTATATTACATTTACTAGCTCCTCTACAGTTACCAATACATTGGAGTTATTGGGTGAGGATGCACTTTCACTATTAGAACATACAAAGATTGCATGTATCGGACCTATTACGGCCGCTACGGCTATGAGTGCAGGTTTAAAGGTAGATATCATTAGTCCTGTATATACGACAGAAGGTCTTGTAGACACAATCGTGAAAGACTGCGCTAACTAATATACTGTCATTATTAAACGGAAGAAGGAAATTTACTATGTACGATTTAACCTATCGTCCTCGCCGTTTGCGCACTTCTCCAGAAATGCGTGATTTAGTACGAGAAACAACATTAGATACAACTGATTTGATATATCCATTATTCATCGTTCCTGGTGAAGGCATAAAAAAAGAAATCGACACATTGCCAGGACAATACCATTTATCCGTAGACGAAGCGGTAAAGGTGGCGCAAGAGGCTTATGACCTCGGTATTCGTGGTGTAGAAATCTTTGGTATTCCTACCTATAAGGATGAACAAGGTTCCTCTGCTTGGGATATGGAGCAACCGGTACAACAAGCGATTAAAGCCATTCGTGAAGCGGTGCCAAATCTATTGGTCATTGCAGACGTATGCTTATGTCAATATACCTCTACAGGTCACTGCGGCATGATTGATCATCACGAAATTTTAAATGATGAAACATTGCCTCTATTGTGCAAGGTTGCCGTTAGCCAAGCACAAGCAGGTGCTCATATGGTGGCGCCATCAGATATGATGGATGGCCGTGTAGGTGCTATTCGTGAAGCTCTTGATGAAGCTGGTTTCACCAATGTATCCATTATGAGCTATGCTGCAAAATATGCATCTGCCTACTATGGTCCATTCCGTGGCGCCGTTAATTCAGCGCCTCAATTTGGGGACCGTAAATCCTATCAAATGGATCCTGCCAATCGCTTAGAAGCAATGCGTGAAATCGAACTCGATATCGCCGAAGGTACAGATATTATCATGATTAAACCGGCATTATGCTATTTGGATATCGTTCGCGAAGCCCGTGATCGTTATGAATTGCCATTGGCTGTCTACAATGTATCCGGCGAATATGCAATGGTTAAAACGGCTGCAGCCGCTGGTCTTATCGATGAACAACGCCTTGTTATGGAAACGATGCTCTCCATGAAACGGGCTGGTGCTAAGATTATCATTACATACCATGCCCTTGATGTGGCACGTTGGCTTAAACAATAAGGAGTGACTATGTTACAACTAGGTAAATCAGAAAAAGCGTTTGACGAAGCAAAGCGATATATGCCAGGTGGCGTTAATAGCCCTGTTCGCTCCTATCGTAGCGTAGGCTCAAACCCTCCATTTATTAGCTCCGCTAGTGGCAGCCGCATCTATGATATCGATAACAACGAATACATAGACTATGTGTTGAGCTGGGGCCCTATGATTTTGGGCCATGCGAACCCTGAGGTCGTAGCTAGTCTGCAAGAGGCTATTCCTCGTGGTACAAGCTATGGTGCGCCTACATTGTTAGAAACGGAATTGGCTAAGAAAATCCAAGCCTTCATGCCATCTATGGAAATGGTGCGTCTCGTTAACTCTGGTACAGAGGCGACTATGAGCGCATTACGCGTAGCTCGTGGGTATACGGGCCGCGATCGTATCGTTAAATTTGTTGGCTGTTACCATGGTCATAGTGATTCTCTATTGGTGAAAGCCGGCTCTGGCCTCGCTACATTTGGCGTGCCAGATAGCCCAGGCGTACCAAAGGGCGTTGCAGAAAATACCATCACATTGCCATACAATGGCATCGACGCGGTTAAACAATTATTCGATGAAATGGGCGATACCATTGCTTGTATTATCGTAGAACCTGTTGCAGGTAATATGGGCTGCGTGCCACCAGTAGAAGGATTCCTTGAAACTTTGCGCGATGTAACAAAGGCGCATGGTGCCCTATTAATCTTTGACGAAGTTATGTGTGGATTCCGCGCTAGCAGCGGTGGTGCACAAAAACTATACAATATTAAACCCGATTTGACTTGCCTTGGTAAAATTGTTGGCGGTGGTATGCCTCTTGCTGTATTTGGCGGTTCTAGCAAAATTATGAGCGAAGTAGCACCATCCGGCCCTATTTACCAAGCCGGTACTTTAAGTGGTAATCCTGTGGCTGTAACGGCGGGCCTTGCTACATTATCTATGTTGCAACGAGATCCAACCATCTTTAAACAAGTGGAAGATAGCACAAAAGCATTGTGTAATGGTCTTGAAGAATTGGCTAAGAAATACAATGTGCCAGCGGTGGTGCAACGTGTGGGTTCTATGTTTACCTTGTTCTTTACAGATAAACCGGTTCACAATTTTGATGACGCTAGTGCATGTAATGCGGACCATTTCAAGATATTCTTCCATCATAACTTGAGCCATGGTATTTACTATGCGCCAAGTCCATTTGAAAGCAACTTCGTATCCATGTGTCATAAGGGTGCAGAAATTGATAAAACATTGGCTGTTGCAGAAGAAGCTTTCAAAATGATCAGTGAAACACTGTAATATTCTTTTGACGTAATCGATGTAGGTGATGAACATGCAATTTTACAAGAACTTAAAACGGGCTCGCGTACGCATGGGAAAGAGCCAAATCGAAGTCGCCAAGGCTGTAGGCATTAGTAATGCGGCATTGTCCAATTACGAGACTGGCTATAGAGAACCAGACCTCGATACACTGTGCGCGTTGGCTCGTTACTATGAGCTGACCTTAGATGAGCTTGTGAATGTTAATAATGAACAGCAAGAACGCATTTATGACATTAGCACCGCTGTGAAGGATACACATATTAAGTTCAAAGGGGACTTGTATGAATTAAAAGCATCGCAAAAGAAGGTTCTCTTGCGAGAACTGGATACAGTGTTTGAAAAATTTCAACGATCTCGTATAACATCTATCAGAGAAGGTAGCTCACATCGCCACCCCCATATCAATCGGGGAGGACTGTTGGGGGCAAACCTTGCGGTGAGTCGCGGGAAAAAATGATAAGTTTTGATTGTATGACAAACGAACCTGATCCTGAGTTTCCTTTAGGAAGTCGCTAATTAAATAAAGGTTGATAGCATTAAAGCTATTATATCCAAACATATGATATTGGTTTGGATATAATAGCTTTTTATTTATGTTACGTATATTGTTTTTGTAAAAACATACAATTTATAATTTTATTAAGAGTAATATAACTAGTGGAGAATTGTATGATAATAATCGTTTTTTGTGGGATTTTTTTAGTGTTCTTATATTGTATGTATTTTATTAAAAAAATCCTTATTTTTCATTGAATAAAAATAAAAAAATTAAACGGTCGAGATATTTTATTAATATCAGAGCTTTCAATGGGTGGAATAATTTTTCTTCTATACACTTTTTTTCTGGATATTCTAAAAATATTTAAATTTTTTTATTGCAGTTGGGAATGGTAACAATGTGTTTTCTAGAAATGTGGTTAAGAATTCCGGCTATTAAAGAAGATTTTAACTTATCGTCTGAAATTAAAAGCAATATTGATAAAAAGCAAAACAAGATTTTTTTATTCTGTTTTGCCAGTTTTCTTTATGGCGCTATGCATGTTTATTTTTGTTTATTTTCACAACTAAATAATAAGATATTACTATTCGATAAAAAAATAAGTTCTAATTACATTAATGGAGAAACTTATGAGGCTAGGTCTTTCACTATTCTTACTATGTTTATACAGTCTATATTTTATCAGAAATCCTTATTTTTGTATTAGATCGGGAACAGATTAAACGAACTAAAAACCATGTTATATACTGAAATAGGAATAGGCTGTTTAGTTTTTATTCTTATTAATGTTCCGTATGATGGTGATAATTTAATTCATCTTTTTAGCCGTTATAGGCATATTAAATTGGGGCTTAGAATTATATCTAAGAATTTTTAGCTGTTAAAGGTGATTCTTCACTTGCTTTTAGAGAATAAGCCTATGCTTATAAAAAAAGCAAAAAAGATTTTTTTATTCCGTAATACCTATATTAGTTATATTTGCACTAATAATTATTTTTTTAATGTTATGGGTAGTAATTGAAATACGTATGACTTTTTACAATTGATAATATAAAAGGACTAGTATCAAAACAAAATATAGGATGAAATTTAAATACGTAGCAGATAGTTGATAATCTAAAATCAACTATCTGCTATTTTAGTTTCTATAATAAATGTTGGGGTGACAACACTACGGTGTCACTCCAACATTTATTATAGAACCTTTTTATTTTTGTATGTATATTGTTTTTTTATAAAATATACAGTTTACAATTTAATTAAGAATAAGTTAATATTTTTTTAGTTTAATCTGGTTGTGATTGAGATATTTCGACAAAGCATAATAGGGCTATTGTTAAGTTTTTATTATTTAGCTTGATAGAGAGTTTATATGAAAAAAAAGTTCAAAATTCTATGCAATGATTATTCTTATTGTAGTTCTTTTTAGTGATGATTGGTTATTATTTGCATAATAATCAGTCCAAAAAGAATTGATATGGATTTACAAGGGAGTTTAGTACGATTAGATTCTCATGTTTTTAACTGTTTATAATGTGAGAAATTTTTAATGATTATGAGACTATTGATCTTCATTCCATTGCTAAAAAAATTCGATTCAGCTATAAGGTATGTTGCTTATAATAATGAGGCTCTATACTTGTTGTTAGAAGAGAAGGATCATACTTGGAGCATTTTACATATTACTAATAATACTATGGATTTATATGCGTTGCCTATAATTGAAAAATGATGCGAAACGATATCAGATTGTGTTGGATAAAGATAACATATTAGTTATTATGAACCAAAAAAATATCAATCAGAAAGAGAAAAGTTTGCATTTCAATTAGTTAGTCAAGAGTTTTCATATAAAAAAATCAGTTTATATTCTCACCATCTTTATATGGATATGTTTATATGGATAGTTCTAATGTTGTAAGAAATCTTCAAAAATACTGTTAATCTTATCTCTTTAGATTCATATTCGACATATAATGGCATTATTAACAGTTCATATCTTGTATTAACTAGAATGCCTGAGAAGAAAAAGATTTGGAGAAATATATGATTTAAATACTGGTGAATATCGAAAACTGACTAAAGGTCCATTATATAACTTTGGGAGTGTTGGTGATGTTGTGTTGTTGGAAATAGAGTCAGATAATGGAGAACCTGACTTTTTTTGCTCCTAATTTGTTAGTTAATCCTAGTCGATATAGCAATCATATTACAGATTATGAACCTTTCTTTTATGATGTAAAAAAATGATGTGATTATAAAGCTTCCAGAAGGTATATATACTCGTGCTTTAGATCAGTCAATAACTTATCAGCCAGAAGAATTTAATAGAGAGGCGTTACAACAATTAAAAATTGTTGTGTGAAAGTAGTCATAATTAGTAGATTGAAGAATTGATATTTTTGTACTATTAAAGCAAGCTTTATATTTGATTAACGAATTTGAGTAAGATTATATGAACAAGTAAAGATTTTTGCTTTTGTAAGACTCTAAAAAGTATTACGTCATATGGAGTAATCATGGAAATATATAAGAATCTAAAGTCTAAGTTTAATCAATTGTCTTTTTAGAGTTCGTTTGATACTAATCGTACAGTAGAGAAGCATTGTAAATATTACGAGTGTTTATAATGAGAAGATGGAGTCTAATAAAATATATGCATATAGGTTTATTAAAAGAAATTGGTCCCAAATTATTAAAATATCTGCTTAGTGGCATTGCTGCAGCCTTTATACTAATCGTAATTGTCGGCATCACTACTCGATATTATCATTATAATGACAACTCTTCTGCATTAATCAGATATGGATATTCTCTTTACAAAGAGGATTTGATTGATGAGATAAACTGGACTCGCGTTGGTGATAAGTTTATGGTGAAGAATTCTGATTATACTGACTTTAAGGCAAAGTATAATCAGAGTAGATTCTTAGATGATATAAATGATAATAAGGACAAAATTAGTGAAGGTCTTAATACCAATAGCATTAGAGTCCAGTTGAAAGAAGACTTTATACGAATTAAATATAAAATGGTGGATTGATACATATGGTTTTCGATAGGGTTGTTATTAATAAATTAAAAAAATAATTATATTTGTAGTAGGAATAATCATAGGCTCATTTAGTGGTGCTCTTTGTATTAGAGAAAATAGATAATACATTGGAATCTATTTATTCTGGTAGACAAGCTCTTATTTGGAATGAATATAAGAGTTTTGATTATCGTGAGCATTTTTACTATCAATGCCATCTATCCTTTTTAAATATGAACTTGGTAGTGTTAGACCATACTTTATTGTTGATGCATTGAGTGATAGTGATATGGATACATTAGAGAAATCATTAAGATTAGATGGATGGCAACAAATAGAGAGTAATATATTTCAAAAAGAAACTAGTGGAGAAGTATTAAAGTTATCTGTAAAAACCTATTAACATGAATGAATTTATGATTGTATATTATTACTAACTTTTACAAATGGAATCCATACTATTAGCTATGCGGTAATCGTAATAATTAATGAATAGTTATATAGGTAAAGTTATTCAGAAATGTATTAGTGGAGTTAGGAGTCGTTATGAACGCTGGGCGTATCTTATGTAGTATTTTACTTGGTATGTATGCAATATATATTATACGGAATAATGCAATAACTATTGCAGGAGCAAATACTAAGAAAAGTCTTCTTCTTACGATGATACAATTAGGTCAATTATTAATGCTTGAATTAATGGTTATTTTTTTGGGGGAGGCTTTTACATAGTTTTTTTCGATTTTTTTCATTAATACTCGCGGGCCTTCTTTGGGGAGAAATGTTTGCACTAAAGCAAAATCTGAATGAATATTTTATGTGCAAAGAGGGAAAAGAT
>BNJU01003963.1_pt1 | contig 43350 bp, 58 predicted proteins | sample 8539281 | NCBI WGS metagenome assembly BNJU01 (sample SAMD00202456, study PRJDB9452) | human saliva metagenome | isolation source: human saliva | place: Japan
ACTACAGTGGAACCGTTGGTAATGATGCAGTTCAACAGGCCTTCTCTGGTATTGCTTACTACAAACTAGATAAAGCGGTTGTGATTACAAATAGCGACTTCTCCTCTGGTGCTCGTAAGTTAGCGGAAGAGGTAGATGTCTATTATGGGACCATGTTGAACCAATGGAAGAAGATAGTCGATACACTCTTTATCAAGTGATGGCAATTCTACTCTTTGGTTGGTCTATTATTCAGCTTTATCAAATCTTCTACAGTATTGAGCCTACCAAAGACTATCAGTTTATTTCTTATAGTCTATTGTTTATCTCATCCTTCTTACAGGCAATTCCACATCATGCAAGAATCGCAACAGGTATCGCACTCATACTGTCTTCCATTCATGCTATATGTATTCTGTACAGAAGACATTCTCACTTTTCATACTTGATTATTATCAAATTGTGCTATTTGTATTTATTATCATCACATTCATTCGATTGGTTTACTACATTAAAAAAATATTCTATACGAAGACACGCCAACAAACGCAATCAGATACGTCAAGATATTCAGCAGACGCGTCATAGTATTGCGCAGAATATGGCAGAGATACTAGCAAATGAATTTGATTGTAATGTAAAAAGTAATCGATACAAAGGTAAAAGATAACAATCTCATTATTACTTTACAAACAAATCGCACTACAGACAAATCAATTAGCTGCTGTGAAGAAAAAAACTAAATCATACCCAAAATAATATTCAATTTGAACTACGTGCTACAGCACTACACATGATTGAACTAACAATAATAAAAGCCAATCGCTAAGACTGGCTTTGTTTTTCTTTTACTTTTCTAAGGAAGTCACTAACCCAATAAGAATCAATTTCAACTGATTCATCTTCAGCAAGATATGGTTTATAGTGTTCTTCTAATGTTTGATATAGCTCTTTGGTAAAAGGAACTTCTCCAACAATACCTTCACCAGATTGAATTAAGAATGCATACTCTTCACCACTCGTATTAAAGTACATATGATCAATCTCTAGACCTTGCGATTGTATCTTTGCTAAATCTCCTGTTACATATTTACCAATTTCAATGATACGATCATCTAAACCTAATTGTGCAATGAGTGCTTTTTCCTGCATGTCAGATTGACTGGACACAATTCTCTTCGTGCATGTTTCAATCCATTTATTAAGAGCTTCATCCAACTCGTCGCGATGATAGTGTCGATTAAATATCAGATTCATCTCTTCATAATCCTTCTGATTATCTGGATATCCAATCAATAGATTCTTACTGCTATCATGATACATGCATGTATATAACATATTTTGTTCAGTATGACATTTTGAGCAGCTATGACGGAATAACTTTCCACGGAATAGATTGTTTTCAGCCTTTGGATCTAAGGTTGTATCAATCAGTGATTAATTTTAACTTCTTCCTTATTTCCGCATGAATGACAGGTGATTTCTGCTTCGTATGTATTCATATCTGTTCTTTTTAAACATGGTATTCTCCTATATTATTTCTGTAATTCCTCTAACGTTGGGGCTGCGTTCATCGCACCTTTCTTTGTAGTAACGATTGCGGCAGCGTGGTTGGCAAAGCATAATCCCTCTTTCATCATTTCTGGTGAAATATGATCTGGCTTTTGTTTGTGATGATCTAAGTAGTATAGTAATGCACCTACGAAAGTATCTCCTGCACCGGTTGTATCAATAGGATCGACTTTACGTGCATCTGCATGACTATGACAATGCTTTAAGTACGCATCACTACCCTCTGGGCCATACGTAACGATTACATGTTCTACGCCATATTGCTTTACGACTTCAATGGCTTCTTTAACAGTTGACTTACCCGTAATAAACTCCACTTCATCATCTGCCATCTTTACAATATTTGCATACTTCATAAATGATAGTACTGTCTGTCTGCACTCATCTAAGTCATCCCAAAGATCTTTTCTAATATTAGGGTCAAACAAGATTGTCGCATTCGCTGCTTTTGCCTTCTGTAACAAATACTCTGTTGCATACTTTACAGGATAGTCCACTAAGTCAACAGAGCCAAAACTGATATAGTCATCGCTTGTAAATTCTACCTCTTCAACATCACGCTTATCTAAGAGTAAATCTGCGCTTGGATTACGATAGAAACTAAAATCACGTTGACCATCCTCCGCAAGACTGACAAAGGCTAAGGCTGTCTTTGCCTTCTTTGTTGTCTTTAAATATCTTGTGTTAACACCATAATTTTGAATGGTATCTTTTTAAGAAATGTCCAAATGGGTCATCTCCAACCATTCCAATAAAATAAGCTTCTGCGCCTAGTTTCGCTGCGGCTACTGCTACATTAGCTGGTGCTCCACCAGGTCTTTTCTGAAAGGCATCCACAGCACTTAAATTTGCGGCTGTCTGTACTGGAATAAAGTCAATTAAAGCTTCCCCGATTGTATAGATTTTTCCCATATATTTTCTCCAACTTTATATACTGATTTTACCCTTTTTAATCATACTATTGCAATCATTCCTGTATATTTTTCTTCTCTCAATTATTTTTGAAAGTTCCTCTTTTGATTTTATTATTGGTGAAGGTTCCCTTTTTAATATAGATGTCTTTAGAGATGGTGCTGGCATTTCAAAATAATATTCCTAAAAAGCAATCCATCGATACGATCATCCATACTAACGACCTAAATATATCTACCTCTACTGCATACAGATCATTCGTGATCACCCAGATTCCAGAATCGCAAACATCGACCTAAAACGTCAGGTACGCTACACACAGCGCAGTTCTTCAGGCATCATCACTGTATCAATCGACTATGACTTCCTCGAGGTCGCAATACGAGGACTTCCTAGCAGCACTAGAAACAGCAGGACCGGATGTAAACGTATGGGAAATGGATACGATCATCAGGGAAGAAAGAGTAATGAGAAGTGTGTACTGACCCTGTTACACAGACGTTCCAATCTTCAATTATATTTTCTCTTACGAAACAAGAACATGTTTGAGGTAATCGTATCTATTCGATACCATCAAAACTTTTTGGGTATCAAACTATTCAGAGAAATATTCACTATGATACTCACCGATAATGGCACTGAGTTCCATGACCCACTATCGCTTGAGACAGATCCCGAAACGGGAGAAAAACTCATCAGCATCTATTTCGCAAGACCTAGGCGCTCTGATGACAAAGGCAAATGTGAAAAGAACCATGAACACTTCAGAGAGAAGATCCCAAAAGGATTCAGTATGAACAGACTTACAAAAACACGACATCAATTTCATCAAATCAGGTAAACAATTATGTACGTAGGAAGTTAAATTACCAATCACCCTACATCATTGCCAAGACTAGTACTAAACGAAAAGGTGTTAGAACTAAACCGCCTACATTCCATTCCACCCAAGGCAGTTAATCTAACACCTATCCTTCATTAGCATCAGGCCTTAACAGCACCGTCTCCTTATATCCAAAGGGAGCTTTCAAGAGAAAATTAAAAAATTTTCATTTGAAAGTATACTTTTCGTGCGGTCAAAATGCCCAATATCTATTTAGATTATAGCTTAAAACATATCAATTCAAAACCCACAAAAGGAAAAGCACCCCAATGAAGTGAACCCAATTTTTGTTGTTCAACTTTTGGGGTTCACTTCAAATTAAAGGGCGCTTTCGGTAGAAGGGAGCTTTCACTGAAAATTGAGCCCTATCATTAAAAGGTTCTTTCAGAGAATTTTTTGTTTAGTCTGCTAGCTCATTTAGTAAACATTCTCGCGAGGGTTCTTTTAATGATATAAGGACGATTTATTCACTCTGCAACAGCCCTAAATCTTACTTGTTAAAATAGCGGACAAAGACTATTTTCCCAATATGAAGTCCTATAAAACTACAAATAGGAACAAGTAACATACCTATAATAAATGTAAGCAAGGTAACAAGGTTTACTAATCTTAGAACCATATCTATAGGCATTCCTAAAGATTCTATATAGGTTATATAGTAATCTCTTGCAACAAAGCATAATAAGATATGTTGAAATATAGAAAACAAATCAAAACCATATATAACCATACAAAAATACTTCGTGGGTGCGATTTCCATTTTTATCAAAGTTATAAACTCTGCAAGAACTCCTCCAAGTAGCATGCCAAGAGCAATAAAATAAGGTGAGCCTCAACAAAAGTTAGAATAGATAGTAGGGGTACATTGAATTAAAATGCTATATTTCGCTTTAACTCATCCTTAAATAAATCCACAATACCAACTGGTATTAAAGTTACAGCTGCCGTGAAGGGATATACTCCAGGAATTAATGATACTAAAGAGGAAACTCTTATCAAAATACAACACTACTGTAAATATTGACAGTTTAATCATTGTTTTAACGTCTAATTTGTTTGTCATATTAATACTTGTATGATAATTTCGTCCTGAAGACGAGATATCATACTCTCCTTTCTTGTTTTAATTTAAGATTAAAAACTACATATTACTGATATGTAGAGTGCATTATGTCATTTAACAAAACCTCCTGATTATAAAATATAATCTTGGTACAAACTTCTGAAAGTAACTCTATAGTCATGACTTACAATGATGATTATTTTTCCTTTTTCCTGAAGTATTTCATCGGAAATAACTAACATATTTTTGTAATCAAGACCTGAACTTGGCTCAAAGTCCAGAAGAAAAACATCTTTATTGTCTAAGAGATTTATCAAAATAGCGAGTCGCTGTTTTTCACCCCCTGACAATTTTAAGGGATCATTATCTTTTTATGTTCTTTAAAATTCATATCTTGCAAAATACTTATTAAGTTTATTTTTCGTCATAGTTTTTATACCGAAAGTAAGTTCTTTTTCACACTTTCCATAAAAATTGATAACTTGGTTCTTGCATAACTAGTGCATAAAGCTTTTGTCTATCTCTTCTATTTAGTTTTTCCATTGAATAAAATTTCGCCAGAAATTTCTTTAATCAAACCAGATATTGTATTTAATAAGGTAGATTTTCCCGAGCCATTTTCACCTATTATTCAATACTTCACCACTTTCTATTTTCAAATTCATCTTACTAATAAGCGGTTTTTTTATATCCAACTGAGAAGATTTTTAAATTCTAGCAAATTTTTCATCTTTCTCTGATGGCTTGTTTTTAATAAGAATACTATCGTCATTTAAAGAGCGAAGACCATATTCTAACCCTCTTCCCTATCATTCATGGAGTATAATTCGTATCCCTTAAAAATATTTTTATTTCGCCATCTTTAATATAAAAAGCTCTATCAACTAAATCTTTAAGGTAATAGAGTCTATGCTCATGAAAAATAATGACTGTAGTTTTATTTGGATTTGAATATTTTTAATAACTCTATCAAATCAGAAATACTAGATCTGTCTAGATTGGCACTAGGCTCATCTAAGACTAAAAATTTCTGGATTTAATGCACAGGCACTTGCGATTTGCAACCATCTGCATTTGCCCACCTGAAAAGCTTTATAAACATCTTTATCTTTAAGATGATTTATATTGAGTCATTAAAAATATCAAATATCGACTTTTTATTAGCTCAGGGATTTATTCCATGGTTTTCCAAATTAAAAAGCAAGATTCGCTTGTGGTATCCAGAGTAAAAATTGGTTTCTTGGGTTTTTGGAAGACAGTTCCTATCATACTGATAAATCAACCATACTAAGATCCTAGTTGGTTTCCCCAAAAACATTAACTTCGCCTTTAAAATCTCCGTCAAAAATTTAGGAACCAAACAATTTATAGTCCCTAGCTAGACTGGTTTTTCCTGATCCACTTTCTCCAAGGGTAAAATTAATTCTCCCTTTTTAATATTTAAGCTAATGTTATTTAGAGCTTTCGCTCCCTTATAATACGAAAAAGAAACATCTTTTAATTCAATCATTAAAATACCTCGTATAAAAACAAGCCAGCCAGTAAAAATATTGCAATATACTCATAAAAATAAAGAGGTTCTGCAAACATACTTGTACGTGGATTATTAGATTCAATACCTCTTAATACTGCAACTTGAGATAACTCATCAGATACAAGTTCAGCTCTTCTCATTAATGGAACTACTGAAAAGTAAATAAAGTAGTAAAAATATTCACTAAGTTTAGACACTTTATAGGTTCTTAATTTGAAAAGCTCTTGTATTATTTTTCATCTCTAAATAAAAAGCTTGGAAAAATCTAAAAATAATTGAGAGCATTATTACATGATAGGCAACTTAAAAGCTTGAAAGAGCATAAAGTAATTCTCCAAAATGGCTAGTTTTCATCATTGCTGTAGCAAAAATATTGGGAAATAGCTTTTTGCAACAATTAAAATAAAAAACTATAGAGCCTACAATTAGATTATTCATTTGAGCTAAACAATATATTAGCAGAGATATAAGCGAATAAATTGCAAAGACTCTTAAACACAAACTTAAATTCTCTTTGTAAAATATAAAATAGCGATATATAAATTATTACAAAAAACTCTGTATTTAAAGATGTTTGAATAGTTATTAATAGGTTTATTAAAAATTAAAATTATGATTTTTGTTTCATTGAAAAATTTAATCATGTTATATACCCTAACCCCTATCCAACCATATCTAAAAATCAAATAACAAATGCAAATCATTATCTAAGTTCTTTATATCATCTTCAGTTCTCATTAGGGCAAAAATCCCTGATACTGTGCTGAAATTAATGATTTTTAATTTTTAAAAGTTAAATGTTTATATTGCTAATATTTTTCTTTTTCAATCATAAGCTAGAGTCATTTTTGTTTCATTTTTCAACGATTGTATTGAAAAATGTTTTATAAATTTTAGTTTTATCATTTAAAAATTAAAATTCTAAATATTTTTCAATTATCATAAATATATTTCAATAAATCATTAGTAATATAGGACAATTCTTCGCTAATAATGCTAAATTCATCCCTTTCTAAACTATCAATAAAATCCTTATTTCTATCATTTGTTATTATATAAAACCATCGCAAATGGGAGAAATAATACAGTCATACAAATCTTCTTTATTCTTAAAATGCTGATAAAGGCTCAATTGTAGAGGTTAGCACCACATGATATTTCTTATAGACACCTTTTCATATTCTTTTTATTTTTCAAACTCTCTTTTTGCACTTTCTATCAATTTATTATATGTTTCAAGATAACCGTTAACCATTAGACCCTCCAACATATCACTGATATGCGATATTATATACTATAAAAATACAAGAAGCAAGACTACTGAGTATAACTTTTAAAAAGCTATATTTTTCTTTTTGTTACTACTGTAGTCATCAACTCATGCGTGAATGATGTATCTTACAACAAAAAGCCAAAAGCATAGTGTACTTTGGCATAACTTTATCATCTTAGTAATTCTCTGCGTGAATTTCAAAGAATGCTTGTGGATGATGACATACTGGGCAAACTTCTGGAGCTTCCATACCAACAACGATATGACCACAGTTACGGCATTCCCAAATCTTTCACTTCGCTCTTCTTGAATACTTCCTGCATTTCTACATTCTGAAGTAACTTTCTGTAACGTTCTTCATGCATCTTTTCGATAGCATTTCAACACCTCTAAACTGAGCAGCTAGGTCGTGGAAGCCTTCTTCTTCCGCATCCTTTGCCATACGCTCATACATGTCAGTCCATTCATAGTTTTCACCATTAGCAGCTGCTTGTAAGTTTTCCTTAACATCGCCAAGCATGCCTAAAGCCTTAAACCAAAGCTTTGCATGTTCCTTTTCATTTTCGGCTGTCTTTAAGAATAAAGCTGCGATTTGTTCAAAGCCTGCTTTCTTAGCTACAGAAGCAAAGAATGTATACTTATTTCTAGCTTCTGATTCACCTCTGAATGCTTCTAAGAGGTTCTTTTCAGTTTTAGTACCTGCATAAGGATTCTTTTTGTTTTCCATTATTTTTCTCCTCCATGTTTCTTTACACTCTCTTTGGAAACCATACTAATCTTCTTACTATCGTCGTAGAAAGTCAACGATATTACTATAGATTTCATCAATCTTTTGCATAAAAAAAACGTTCCCTTAGGAACGCTTTCTAAAGTGCTGTAATTGCGGCGATTGCGCCAAAGAATACACCAGGTAAATTTGCCATCATAAGTGGCCAATCTTTCTTTTCTTGCAGAAACCCATATGTCACCCATAATGAACAGTTTATTGCCGCAACCATAGGTTGTAGGAAACCACTCTTCATTCCATGTAGGTTATTCATGATCTGTGGGAAATAGGAAACATACATTAACATTGCGGTACATGTCGCAATCCATCCTAGTGTTTTTTTAATGCCTTTTTGATTCATTACTTTTACCTCTCTTACTGGATAATGTTCTTAATCATCATATGTATATCAGAATGAACGAAAAAATCATACTATATTCTTTTTCTTTTTTTGTAAGATATTTTTCTAAAGTAAATTATGTAAATTAAAAATCCGGAATTTCGGATTTTTTTAATTAGAGTTCTACACCTTCCATTGTCTTCTTTAAGACAGCTGCAGATTCCGCAAGCTTTGTGCGTTCTTCTTCACTGAGGGAGATTGGCACTAATTCTTCAACACCATTTCTTCCAACAATTGCTGGAACACTGAGTGCTACATCATTGATGCCATATTCACCATGTAATGCAGTTGATACAGGTAAGATAGATTTTTCATCACGTAAGATTGCACGACAGATTCTTACAACAGACATTGCGATGCCGTAGTAAGTAGCGTTCTTTCTTTCAATGATCTTGTATGCCGCATTCTTAACATCTTCAGCGATATCTTCTTGTGCCACCTTCATATCAAGGTCACCACCCATACCTCTTAATGCAAAGAAGTCAGCGAGTGGAACACCGGAGATATTTGCCATAGACCATGTACAGATTTCAGAGTCACCATGCTCACCGATAACATATGCGTGAACAGAACGTGAGTCTACATCTAGACGTGTTCCTAATAGATATCTTAGACGTGCAGAGTCTAATACTGTTCCCGAACCAAATACACGATTTTCTGGCATGCCAGAAGCCTTCTGTGCATAGTAGGTTAAGATATCAACTGGATTAGCAACAATCAATAAAGATACCTTCAGGATTTTGTGCCTTGATTTCAGCCATAATACCAGAGTGAATCTGGATATTCTTCTTGATTAAGTCAAGACGTGTTTCACCTGGCTTTTTGAGCAGCACCAGCTGTAACGATAATGATAGCCGCATCCTTGATATCGGAGTAATCACCCGCATAGATATTCATTGGTGAACTGATGGAAGTACCATGACCAATATCCATAGCCTCACCTTCAGCCTTTGCATGATTTACATCTAATAAAACCATTTCTGAAAAATAGTCCACTTTGCATTAGGGCAAATGCACTGGAAGATCCAACAAATCCGCAGCCTACAACAGCTACTTTACGAAAATTAATACTCATATTTTAACATATCCTTTCTGTTTTTTTAGATACGTCTACATTATAGGCAATTCCTTTCAAAAATTTCACTTAATGTATTTAAAAAACTTCTTACGATTTGTTAATTTTCTCGCAAGAAGTTTTTGTTTATCAACTATTTTGTTGTATCTGTCAGTGTTGGATTAAAGCTAGCATCTACATAATCTAATAGCGCTGACTTAGCAATATTACAGCAGTGGTCACCCATACGCTCTAATGTACCAAGAATATCACAGTAGATAGAAGCAGCGACAGAAGATTCACATTGGTTCTTAGACATACGTGTAAAGTGTGCCTGACGAGCCACATACTCTGCCTTATCCATTTCTTCTTCTAATGCCATTAATTCTTCGTAGATAATCTTATCTTTTGTACGATATACCGCAATTGCCTTTGCGTACATTTCTTTAAACTTATCGTACATGCCGTTAATATCTTCCATCGCATAGGAAGTAAATTCACTACGGTCTTCTTGAACCATCTTATAGAACTCCGAGAGATTCATAGATAAATCTCCTAAACGTTCTAAGTTCTTAATAATTTCAAGATCTCTACGAATATCTGCTTGGTCAACATCCGTTAAATTTGAACTAGACGAAACTTGAACTAAGAACTCTGTAATCTTACGGTCTAGAGAATTGATCATCGATTCAGCTTGTCTCAAGTTTTCAAAGTCTTCATCTGTACCAGGTTTATTCAAGAAATCACGCGAATCGGAGACATCCTCCCCTACGACATCGGCTAACTTAAAGATCGCATCTCTAGCCGCAGAAATCGCAACTGCAGGAAGTTCCGTATTTGCTAGATGAGCATCCAACTCATCGATATTAATTTCAATCTTCTTAGGTTCTTCACCACGTACAATCAAACGAATTAACGAACAGAATTGACGAAGGAGTGGGAAGAATACAATCGTCGCAACTGTATTAAACACAATATGTGCTACCGCTATCTGCATCATTCCACCAATATGTAACTCTGCACAAATCCATTGAATAAAGTTTGCATAAGGCACTAAGAATACCATGCCAATGGTTGTACCAATAATATTGAATAAGATATGAATGCCTGCTGTTCTTTTAGCTGCAGTAGAACCACCAATTGAAGCTAAGATACCTGTTACAGTTGTACCAATATTAGCACCAAATACGAATGGTAATACGGCACTAAATGTAAGGGCTCCAGCCTCGTACATCTTCTGAACGACACCGATTGTCGCAGCAGATGCCTGTACGGCACCAGTCATGATTGTACCAGCGAGTAAGGATAAGAATGGATTTGTGGACATCGCCTCCGCAAAGGACATAAATGCCGGAACATCCTTAATTGCTGCAAGTTCATCACCCATTGAATTCAAACCAAAGAAAATCAAACCAAAACCAAGAATAATATATCCAGTACTCTTAATCTTCTGCTTCTTTCCGAAACAGATAATCATCGCACCAACAAATACGAAGTATAAAACAAAGCTATCAATATCCAAGGAAATCAATAATGATGTAACCGTCGTACCAATATTGGCACCCATAACAATACCAGCAGCCTGTTCCAAGTTCATAAGACCTGCACGAACTAAACCGATCGTAATTGCGGTTGAAGCTGAACTTGACTGCATGACGATTGTAATCGCAATACCAATCAATAAAGCACTGAAATGGATTGGTTGTATATTTATCAATATAATCTCTTAACTTATCACCAGCGACGGCCTTTAAACCATCACCCATGAAATTAATACCGATTAAGAATAAACCGAAACCACCTAGGATAATATCCCATCTAATGGATGTAAGTTCCATCATTCCTCCTGTGGATCATTAGACCCTTTAAAATCTCCCCATCAAAAACGCACGGAAACAAATTCAATTTAAAATATTTTAGGCTAAAATTCAAGATTTTTCGATGACAACTTTCGTTTATACCCTCCTATTTTTGATAATTTACAACCCTGTGTATAATTTTTTTATCTTCAACATGTGATTGATTAAATTTAATACACGACGCTTATCTGTACTCCATAGTGGTGCAATCAAATCTTCCGCATTTCCATCTCCTGTTAAGCGATGGATAACAATATGTTCATCTAAATGCGCAATACATTCTGTCACAAGTTCTACATACTCATCCATCTCTAAAACATGATATTGAGATGGATGAGATAAATACTGTACGCCTAATCGTGTATTCTTTAGGTAATGTAATAGCTGTAACTTTACACCATCAATCTGACAGGCATTTAAATGTTGTATTGTTTCTAACAACATTTTTTGATCCTCGCCTGGAAGACCGATAATAATATGCACTATCACTTCTATATTAATCGCCTTTAGATTCTTGATTGCTTCATTGAATACTTCAAGTGGATATCCACGATTCATCCACTTCGCAGTACTTTCATGAATTGTTTGTAGACCAAGCTCTACCCAAATGAATTTATTGGGATATTTTTCTTTTAACTCTTTTAAAAGTTCTATAACATCTTTTCCTAAACAGTCCGGTCTAGTCGCAATGGAAATCCCTGCAAATAAGTCATCCTCTAAGGCTGCTGTAAAGATTTCTCGAAGTTTGCTAGTAGGAGCGTAAGTATTTGTAAAGGATTGGAAATATGCGATATAGTCGCCCTTAGGAATCTCTTGGTGATTATAAATCAATTCTTCTCTGTTTAAACGCTTCCCCTCGTAGTAAATCGCGAAATCTCCAGAACCTCCCTCTCCACAAAAGATACAACCTCCAACAGCGACTTTTCCATCACGATTTGGGCAGGTCATTCCTGTTTCGAGTGCTACTTTATACAGTTTTCGTCCAAAGGTATCTTTAAGATATTGTGGAAGTGAATAATACAGTTGTTTCATATCTCTATTCTATGATGAAATGCATAAGAAAAGAAGATACTTCATTACATATCTTCTCTTACAAATCGAATCTTCATACCACCTTTGACTAGTTTTAGAATCGATAAGTCTTTAGGTGATACATGTCCAATGATATTGACGCGATTATCTGCTGGAAGTGGGCTACGTACAATCTGTACTTCACCTGCATAACGTAAGTACGCATCATTATCCATTGTGATTGCTCCAACTTCGCGTGTAATTGTATTATTTGGTACGATGTGCTCATCTGCTTTCTTTAATAAACGTGCTTCTTCTACACGAATAATCCATGATGGACTATCGATGCGACAAGTAACTTCTTTATCATAGAAATGTTCCGCATGTTTCAAAGTAACTGGAATATCAATGACACCCGTATCGCAATAGGATTGAATACGTTCAATCTCATATGTACTAATACCTGGATCTCCCACAAACACCTGGTCTACATGGTACTTTAATGTCAGTTCCATAAACGCTGCGTATGGAGAAATGTGACGATGATGTTCTAGGGTTGGTAGTCCCTCAAAAATAGGTCCTCTCTTCAATATATCCCCAGGAATAAAGGCAATCACATGGATACCTGCATCCTGTAGTGATTTAGTAATTTGTAAGAAGTACTCTTCATCTAGTCCTGTTTCACTACGTGGGTAGTAGTTATGCATGGCAAGGATTTCTTTGCCTTCACGCACTAAATCTTCTACTTCCTCAACACGTATTGTTGAAGCGTTTAATACAATTGGCATCTCTTTAGCTAATGCTAGCATTTCCGCATGATCAAAACCATAATCCAAACGTAATGCATATACATCTAGCAACTTAGCAATTTCTCGTACAGATGAAACATGGAATAACTCCAATGATTTTGTGGATACATCTGCCACGATACGGAAGCCTTCTTCGTTTAACCATGTACACATTGCATGCATGTCTTTTGTGTATGTGTCACTAAACTCTTCAGCGATATGTAATGACACAAATACAAGTGGATTGTTTTTCCCTACACCTTGTAAGTATGTCTTCTGTTTTTCAAATGTGCTTAAGAATACAGAATATCCTAATGAATTTGCCATGTTATTTCTCCATGATTGCTTCACGAACATGACCACAAGCTTGCTGTAAACGCATTAATGCATCTTCATAAGAACAGTTTGCTAGTATCATTGTGATAGCGACTTTACAGGAACCCTTTTGCTGCGTCTATCGTAGCACGTGCTACAGAACGTTCAACCCCTGTAGCTTCCATAACAATATTTTTCTGCGCGATTACGTAGTTTTTCATTTGTCTGCATCACGTCAACCATGAGGTTTTGATATGCCTTTCCAAGGCCTACCATCGTTGCTGTAGAAATCATATTGAGAATCATCTTCTCAGCTGTACCAGACTTTAAACGTGTAGAACCTGTTAGTACTTCAGCACCTACAGGAACATCCACTGCAATTTCAGCAACTTCACCAATCTTAGAATGATGTGTATTGGAGATTGCGGCTGTATGACAACCTAACTGTTGTGCATACGCTAAACCACCAAGTACATATGGAGTGCGACCACTTGCTGCTAGACCGATCACGATATCTCTCTTATTTAATCCAATTTGAATCAAATCTTGTTTTCCTAGTTCTGCAGAGTCTTCTGATCCTTCACGCGCTTTGATAAAGGCTCCTTCACCACCCAGCGATTAGACCAACAACTACATCAGGAGATACCCCAAAGGTTGGAGGGCATTCTGCCGCATCTAATACCCCAAGTCTTCCCACTTGTACCCAGCGCCCATGTAAATGATTCTTCCACCTTGGCTGATTGCCTTGATGCAATACTCGATTACCTTTGAAATATTAGGAAGATGTGGTTGAATCGCAGACGCAATTAACGCATCCTCGCGGTTCATTTCTGTAATGATTTCAAGTGAACTCATCTGATCTAGATTCATTGTATTTTTCATTGCGGTGTTCTGTAGCGATTGTTTGCAGATTAATTGTCATATGCGTATTCCCCTATGATATTCCTACTATATCCATATTATAGGAAGAATGATAATAAAAATTTCAATATTGATACTTTTTTTCGAAATATTATTTCTGTTTTTGGGATAATGTGCTATTGTTTTTTTATAGGAGAAAAACAGCCATGAAAAATGCACTCATTCGATTACGTGAACATTACCATGAACTTGCCGGTGCAGAAAGAACCGTTGCGGAATATATTCTCAAAAACCCCGAAACCGCAAGTACACTTTCCGTTCAAGAATTGGCACATAAAAGTTTTTCATCTCCATCAGCGGTTGTCAGAATGTGCCACCGCATCAACTTTGATGGATATAAAGATTTTAAACGCAGTCTAACAATTGAATTAGCACTTCATGCCAAGACTGGCGAGCAGATGTATAACGAAGAAATCAAGAGAAGTGATAATATCGCAGAGATTATTCGCAAAGTAACTGCCAAAAATGCAAAGTCCCTTGATGAAACTGAGAAATTAATGGATGTTGAAACCTTACGCGAGTGCGTTAAGATTATGAATGATGCACGAAATGTCATTCTTGTTGGAATGGGTGCTTCCTTAGTTACTCTACGTGATCTATATCTCAAGCTATTACGTATCTCAAAGCCATGCACCATCAATGAAGACTGGCACTCACAGTTACTCAGCTGTAAAAATAGCACTGCTGAAGATGTGGCAATTGTATGTTCCTATTCAGGTAATACAACTGAGGTTATCACATGCATGAATGCGCTAAAAGAAAATCTAACTCCAATTATCGCAATCACACGTTGCGTCGATACACCTGTTTCAAAACTAGCAGACCATAAATTATATACAACTGAAAATGAGTCCCTATTGCGTACGGCTGCAATGTCATCTCGTATCTCTCAGTTAAACATTATAGATATTCTCTATACTGCACTCGGTACTATGAATTACGATGAGACAATCAAAGTACTACATCGTACCTATATCGAAAAACCAAAGAACTAAAAAAGACGGATATCCGTCTTTTTTAATATTGTTGTAATAAGCCCTTTAGAGTACTTACAAATTTCTCACGATCAACTCCAAGCATTACCATGGTTTCACGTGACTTAAACTTTGTATCACTCCATATGTCTGTAACTGTCTTACCAAAAGCTTAAAGCGACTCTGTGTTTCTACATAGACACCTGCTTTTTGTCCTGTAAAGATTTCAGGATACTGCAAGTAGATTAATGGACATGCATCATGGATACATAAGATTTCACGCTTGTAGTTTTTGATATAGAAGTTGACATTAGATTGTACAACATCCGCAAAGAACCGACTAATCTTCGTATTAAAATTGCGGATGTCTTGAATATCTTTAGCATCTAAGTAGGCATCAACTGTAACATCTAAACCGAACATGACTACCGGAATGCCACTTTGCATAACCGTTTCAGCAGAGTGAGGATCAGCATAGATATTAAACTCTGCAGCCATTGTGGCATTACCACCAACAGCAGCACCACCCATAATGAGGATTCGTTCAACCATATCCTTCAAATCAGGATGAGAGATAATTGCATTTGCGATATTTGTCAAAGGTCCAACCGCAACAATCTGTAGCTTGCCACCTTCTTTTTTCGCAGCCTCATAGATTGCATCCCATGCATGCATTGTTTCCTTTTCTGCGGGAGATTCTGGAATCACAACACCACCAAGTCCATCTTTTCCATGAACTTCAGAAGCATCATCCAGTTCTACACACATTGGCTTAATCGCACCTGGGTATACTTTAATATCTTCTCTACCTGCATATGCAAGTACATTACGACAGTTTTTAAATGTCTTGGCATGTTCTACGTTACCTGCAACTGCAGAAATCCCACGAATCGCAAGTTTATCTAGCTTGAGTGCACAAAGGAGTGCAACCGCATCATCGACACCAGTATCGGTATCAATCCAAATTGGAATGAAGTCTGTCATGCGATTTCCACCTTTCTGCCTTCGTATGTCTTACATACTTCTACAAGTAGATCAACAAATCTTTCACGGTCTACACCAAGCACTGCAGTAACATTACTTGGATTACCACTTGATTGATGCCAATCTGCGATAGTCGCACCACGTGTATAGTGACCTTCGATATCGATTTCGACATACATCTCTTGTGTAGTAAAGATTTCAGGCTTCATTAGCACTGCAACAGCACATGGATCATGTAATGGCGAACCATTCCAGCCAAGTTCTGCATGATGCTTGAAGAAGAAATCTAACCAATCCGCTACGATACCAGATACCTGGTTACCAATTTTACGGATTCTCTTTTCATCCTCTGGATAAACGATAGCCTTCTCTGTTACATCAAGACCGCACATTGTAACTGGGATACCTGATGTAAATACGATTTGTGCAGCCTCTGGATCTTCAAAGATATTGAATTCAGCTGCTGGTGTCCAGTTACCGTTTCTAAGACCTCCACCCATGATGGAGATTCTTCCAATCTTTGATTTTAATTCAGGATGCGTTAGTAATAACGCCGCTACGTTTGTTTGTGGACCGGTAGCGATAATCGTTACCGGTTCCTCACTTTCTCTTAATACTTTCGCCATTAAACCGACAGAAGATAACTCTGATAACTGCATGCATGGTTCGGGTAGTAGCAGGACCATCCAAGCCAGATTCACCATGGAAATTTCCGGCTGTGATTAATGGAGATAATAATGGTAGTTCTCTACCCTTCGCAATTGGCGCATCAATACCTAATAAAGTACAGATACGCATTGCGTTATATGTTGTTTTGGCTAGTGTTTGGTTTCCTGCCACACTTGTGACTGCTTTGATATCAAAGGCAGGATTTGCCTTAGCAAATACCCAAGCAATCGCATCATCGTGACCAGGATCACCATCTAAGATGACTGGTATTTTTTTGATTTCACTCATGCGCTCACCTTTTCAGCATTCTCACGGCGTGCACGCTTTGCACGACTAGCCGCAATGATAGCGAATACTACTAGACCAATAATTGTCACTAAGTAAGGGATTGGTGAAACAAGGTTGGAATCGACACCTGTCGCAGATAACTTGATACCAAATGCCTGTGCAAAACCGAAGATTAATGCCGCAAGCATACAGCCTAGAGGCTCACCAGCACCCATTGCCTGTGCTGCTAAGGCGATAAATCCACGTCCAGCAACCATGTCGAGGGACCAACCCATCGCATAGTACATAGACATAAACGCTCCACCCATACCGCAGAGTACACCGGCGATAATCATTGTAATGTACTTCACGCTGATAACACTAACACCAACAGAAGAAGCCGCATGAGAGTTTTCACCAACAGAGCGGATATTTAATCCTAGAGGTGTATGGTATAACAACACCCATGTTAAGAAACACACAGATGAATGCGAAGTATGTTAGTAAGCTATGTCCAGATAATACTTGTCCAATCACAGGAATCTTATCAATAAGAGGAATGGTAATACTTGGAATCTGTAACTTCTGTGTAATTAAAGAAGTTGTGGAAGTTAATTGTGTTCCTTGTGTAATACCTGTAATTACCTTTACTAAGAAGATAGTTCCACCAGATCCAATCATATTGACCGCAGTACCTGTTAAGATAATGTTTGTCTTTAAATTGAATGCGAAGAATCCCATCAGTAAGCTAACGATAATACCTACAGCAATCGCCACAAGTAAACCAACAAACCAATTACCAGAATAGTAAGCAAATAATGAACCAAACAATGCGGAAATCATCATTGTACCTTCAAGACCGATATTGGATACGCCTGCCTTTTCACAGATAACAGCAGCCATTGTCGCAAATAGGATTGGAGCTGTAATACGGAAAATCGCAAAGAAGAATTCTGGTGTCATAATCAGTGATAACATCTTACTTCACGCTCCCTTCTACAGTCGCTCCGACTTGTTTTTCGCGTAACTCCTCTTCAGCACTCTTAACAACAAGTTTCTGACGATACTTGGATAAGAATTGATCAGCCGCAAAGAACAAGAAGATAATTGCTTGGATAATATCAATCAACTGTGCAGGAACTGCAGCGTAAGTTGACATTAAAGTACATCCCTTTTCAAGATAAGCCATAAAGAAAGCAGCGAGTGGAACAAATGCTGGATTATTACCTGCAAGAATCGCTACTGTAATACCCGTCCAACCATAACCCGGTTGTGCTAACCAGTCGAAGTATTGGTTTCTTCCCAGCATCTCAATGCCACCACCCATACCTGCTAGTAATCCACCGATTACCTGTGAAAGGATGATAATCATAACAACGTTCATACCAGAGTACATTGAGAACTTCTGGTTGATACCAATCATACGGATTGCATATCCCCAACGTGTACGATACATAAATAGTGCAATGATAATTGTCATTACAATTGCGATTACAAAGCCAATCGATAACTTAGAACCATTATCGATTAACTGAGGTAGAGCAGCATTCACTTGGAAGTTACTTGTCTGAACTGTACCCTTTGTCTTATCAGCGATAAACGCATTCATCATGAACTTAATTACGTACATGATGACATAGTTTAACATAAGGGAGTTTACCATTTCACTAACGTTTAACTTCGCCTTTAATACCGCAGGAATTAACATCATTAAACCTGTTACAACTGCACCTGCAAGAATGGCAACGATTGGTAGTAATGCTCCAGGTAATGGAACATATACTGCAACTAAAGAAGTCACAAACGCACCAAGTAAAATACCACCTTCAGAACCAAGGTTAAACTGGTTTGCAGAGAACATGACACAAGTTGCTAGACCTGTAAAGATAATAGGAATCATGCTTGCAAGTACATCTGTAAAGCCCTTTACACTAAACGTACCATTCGCACGGAATACCGGTTGAATCAACATCGACTTCAAGGAACTTAGTGTCGCAAGTAATCTTTCACCAAGACTATCTCCCTTGGAACTAATAAAGATTAGAATTGCCGCAACAAGTAACGCAATACCGATTGCCATCGCGCCACGTACAATGCTAAATATCAAACTTCTTTTCTTATTCATGACAAACCCTCGCAATCTCTTCTGGTGTTTGTTTCTTAATACCCAACATGTATTGACCCATGATTTCGTCATTTAACTGACTGGTATCTTCGAAGTACGCAACAATCTGACCACCATACATAACGATTAAACTATCAGATAATTCCATAACTTCATTTAAGTCTGCAGATACGAGTAACACACCAATTCCAGAACGTGATAGTTCTACCAATTTCTTACGGATGAATTCCGTCGCACCAACGTCGATACCACGCGTTGGCTGGTCAGCGATAATCAAATCTGGTTCATTAGAGAATTCACGTGCAACAACGACCTTCTGGATGTTACCACCGGATAACATACCAACCTTCTGGTCACGGCTCTTGCACAATACTTTATATTCTTTAATGAGTGCATCTGTCTCTTCATGCATGTTCTTCATATTGAACATTAAACCATTGTTCATCTTCTTAGAATCTGCACGGTCAGAGATAATATTTTCTTCAATTGACGCATTTGCGGCAATACCGAATAACATACGATCTTCTGGTACTAATGAGATATGTTTCTCACGTAATTGGCGTTGGTTTAGACCAATGATATTATCGCCCTTCATCGTGATTGTTCCTTCATTTGGTTTGTTTAAACCAAATAACATATCAACAAGTTCCTTTTGACCTTTACCTTCAACACCCGCAATACCAAGGATTTCTCCCTTACGAACGGATAGGGATACGCCATTGAGCATCTTCTTGCCCCAGTCATTAACATAATGTAGGTCTCTGACTCTTAGGATTTCTTCTGTTGGTTTTGCGGCATCCTTTTGAACCTGTAAGATAACATCACGTCCTACCATCAAACGAGAAATCTTCTCAGGTGTAACATCCTTTGTCTCATAGACACCCATAAACTTACCACCGCGTAAGATACTTAAACGATCAGTAATCTCCATGATTTCGTTTAGCTTATGAGAAATAAAGATTAAAGTATAACCCTGTTCTTTTAGATGCTTTAACTCCTTAAAGAGTTCTGTTGTTTCTTGGGTAGTTAAAAACAGCAGTAGGCTCATCTAAAAATCAAAGATCTTAGCACCACGTACTAAAGCCTTTAAGATTTCTACCTTCTGCTTCATACCAACCGGAATATCGACAACACGAGCATTTGGATCAACTGCCAAGTTAAACTTCTTGGAGTATTCCTCAGTAATCTTGATTGCCTTTTGACGGTCGATGAAAATACCGTTCTTCTTTGGAGTCATACCCAATACGATGTTTTCAGCGACAGTTAAACTTGGCACTAACATAAAGTGTTGGTGAACCATTCCGATACCTTTCGAAATCGCAACGTTTGGTGATGATAGATGTACCTTTTCACCATTGACATAAATTTCACCTTCTGTAGGTTGTTCCAAACCGAACAACATCTTCATCAGTGTGGATTTACCAGCACCATTTTCTCCCATCAGCGCATGAATTTCGCCTTTGCGTACATTCAAGTCAACATCCTGGTTTGCCACGACACCATTAGGATAAATCTTGCGAATGCCTTTCATTTGAATGACATATTCTTCGTTCATATCTCTTACCTCATTCTATTTTTATACAGGTGATCTTTTCTTTAAAATGAAAAATCCAGTTCCCAACCACCATCCCAAGTTATTTTTCAAAACTATTGAAAACTACACTTTTCGGCAGCTGAAACTGGATTCATAAATCACCAAAGATACTAATCAGATATATTGTTTTTTTCGTGGTTGAATGAAAACTTTTAAATTTCTACGTAAAACAATTTATGAATCTTTTATAACGCTACGATTAAGGACGAACCTTTTCACGTAATGTTTCTAAATCTTTAGATGTGTTTCCTAATGCTGTAGGAACTTCAACCTTACCGTCTAAGATAGCCTGAATAGCTTCGTTAACCTTGTCCTTAGTTGCTTGAGAAGCATACTTGGCAAAGTTCTTGTCAGTTACTACACCAACACCATTTTCCTTCAAGCCTAATGTAACTTCTGTTCCCCAGTATTCTCTACCTGCATCCCATTCATCAAATACCCAAATGAGAGAGTTACCAACATTCTTTAAACCAGATGTTAATGTGATCGCTGCTAAGTCAGGAGAGAAAGTAGATTCCTGGTCTGAGTCAACACCGATGAACCATGCAGTATTCTTTTCAAGAGCTGCTTCAGCTGCACCGTTACCAGCGTTACCAGCAACACCCCAGATAATATCAGCCTTGTTGTCGCTAATCATGGATAAACCATATTCCTTAGCAATCGCTGTATCTACATAGTCATTTGTATAACGTGTATCAACCTTGATTTCTGGATCAACGTTCTGTGCACCTGTAATGTAGCCATATAAGAAGTCATTGATAACTGGGCTATCGACACCACCTACGAAACCGATTACCTTTTCAGGGTTAATACGTTCAACAGATGTATCTGTTGTCATGCTTGCAGCTAACGTACCAATGATATAACCTAACTCATTCTGCTTGTATGTTAAATTGAGGACATTCTTATTTTCGCCAGCATAAGTATTGTCATCAAAGATTGCATACTTCTGATCTGGATACTTTGTAGCAACTTCCTTTAAGAAGTCAGGCATCTGATAAGTTCCGCAGATAATTAAGTCATATTCTCCCCAAATCAGATACTTCGTACAATGTCTGTAGCCATCTTGGCTTATCAGCGTCTGTACCACCCATTTCAATTGTCTTTAATGTGATACGACCATCTTCTTCAAGTGTCTTTAATCCAGCTGCTGCTGAGTCAAAGAATGACTTGTCACCTAAGTTACCATTAACTAGGTATGCTACATTGTACTTCTTTCCATGTGTTTCTGTTGTGTTTGAACCCTGCTTTTTCAGATCCCTTAGGGTCCCACAACCAACGAGCAGTGTTAACAACAATGCAACCATTGCTGCCTTTAATAGATTTTTCATGTAATTTTCCTCCCAAAATCTTTTCAAATCGCCAGTCATCTCTTAGAATGAAATGGTGAAAGCGATTTCATGTAAATTTATTTTATTATCGGGTTTTAAATAAGTCAACAAATACATATCACCGGAAAGGACAAAAATTATGTTAAATCGTATACCTAAAATTAATCTTCACTTGCATCTAGACGGCTCATTCCGCATGGATACAATATGGAAACTTGCACATGAACAAAATGTTCAAATGCCTGCAGATACAATCGAAGGCTATGAAGCATTTATTCGTAAGTGTGCAAATGCCAAAAGATGTAAATGAATATCTTAAGATGTTTGATACTCCTTTAAAAATGCATGCAAGATAAAAGCTTCTATCACTCGTATCACTGAAGAGTTGATTGAAGATTTAGCCAACCAAGGCTACATTTATGCAGAGATTCGCTTCGCACCACAGCTTCACACACAAAAAGGTCTAACACAAGCTGAGGCAACAGAGGCTGTATTAGAAGGCAGAAACAACGCTCTTAAAAAATATCCTAATCTTCGTATTGGAATCCTTACATGCATGATGTGTATTGGTGTTGATACATTAAACCAAAAAGAAAACATGGAAACGGTAGAAGTATGCAAGCAATACCTTGGTAAAGGTGTTGTTGGAATTGACCTTGCAGGTGCAGAAGGATTTGTACCTCTATCTAACTTTGGCCCATTATTCGCAAAGGCGAAAGAATACGGTCTTCCTATGACTTGTCATGCAGGTGATAGTCAAGGACCAGATACAGTTAGAGACGCTATGGACTTTGGTGTAACACGTATTGGTCATGGACACCATGTATACTTCGACCAAGAACTTGTAGAGCGTGCAAAAGAAAACAAAATACTCTTTGAAATCTGCCCTACATCTAATGTACAGTGCCAAACCGTACCATCGTACGCAAAGCATCCTATGAAACCACTCTATGACCAAGGTGTACTTGTTTCTGTCAACACAGATAATGATACATTTGCTGGTGTACATATCACAGATGAATACGCACACTGCATCAATGATATGGGCTTTACTGTCGATGATATCTTCCAAATGAATATCAATGCCGTAAATGCCGCATTTGTTACAGAAGAAGAAAGAAAAGAATTACTGCATATCTTAGAAACAGCCAGAAAGGAATATGCACCATGCTAGAAGCACATATCCAGCTAGACCAAAGCGTAAATGCAAAGTATGCAATCATGCCTGGAGATCCAGCCCGCATTGATCGCATCATCCCCTTCCTTGAGGATGTCAAAGAACTTGCATATAACCGAGAATTCAGAAGTATTTCTGGTTATTACAAAGGTGTAAAGGTTATTGCTATCTCTACTGGTATCGGTGGCTCCTCTGCTTCCATCGCCATTGAAGAGTTAAAACACATTGGCGTAGACACAATGATACGTATCGGCTCCTGTGGTGCCCTTCAAACAAACATCCAACTTGGAGATTTAATCTTCGCCATTGGCGCAGTACGTGATGAAGGCACATCCAAGGCATATGCAGATATTCGCTATCCAGCAGTTGCGGATACAGAATTCTTACTCAAATGTATCGAAACCGCAAAAGAAAATCACTGGGACTATCACACTGGTATCGTTCATAGCCATGAAAGCTTCTATATCGATACAAACGCAGAAGAAGAAAAGAAATGGTCATCCATGGGTGTCCTTGGCGCAGATATGGAAACAGCCGCCCTATTTACAGTAGGTCGTTTACGCAACATCCGCACAATGTCCATCCTCAATAACGTTGTCCTCTATGGTCAAGATACAGCAGATGCGATTGGCGATTACGCAGATCAAGCAACGAAGACAATGGAAGGCGAACGCAGAGAAATCCTTACAGCACTGGAAGCTATCTATAAGTTAGAAAAATGTCTGAATAACTTTCAGACATTTTTTTCCATACTCTCAATACTTGTTCTAATGTAGGAATACTTTTAGCAGCACCCTCTTTGGTAACCGTGATACTACTTGCCTTTGCGGCAATACGCAATGCATTGTTACTTCTTCACCACGTAAGATACTTGCTAGATAAAAACCTGTGAAAGTATCACCAGCAGCCGTTGTATCAACAGCCTCTACACGATAAGCCTCTTGATGAATCACAGTCTCACCACAGATGTAGTAAGAACCAAGACTACCAACTGTTAAAATAATTTCCTTGTTTGGATAAGCCTTCTGTAATCCTACAATCACATCTTCTACCCGATTAGAAGAAACATTCGCAAGTCCCTTTCCTTCTACTTCATTCACCACAAAGATATCAATTAAATCTAGAGGATAACTAAATACTTTCTCGTCCATTGGTGCAGTATTGAAGGCAATACGTAAACCCTTCTCATGTGCCTTTTGTGATTAAATATGTTAAAGATGATATTTCATTTTGAATCAGTAATAAATCCCCCTTTTTCCAAAATGTGTTAATACTTCATCAATCTGTGCCTCATCAATCAACTGGTTCGCACCACCAAAAAGGATGATACAATTTTCACTATGACTCACCTGAATAATCGCATGTCCAGTCGCAGTCTCCTCATCCTTCTTTAGATAATCTACCTTTACACCATACTCTTGTAAGTAATCGATAAATGGTTGTCCATCAAAACCAACACGTCCAGCATGATATACATCTAAACCTGATTTTGCTAATGCGATAGATTGATTTAGACCCTTTCCTCCAAAACCTCTACTATAGGACAAAGAAGATGTTGTCTCCTTTGGCATCACAAAATGATCCATCTGATACACATGATCAAAAATTCAATGATCCAAAAACTCAATACTTTCATATGTAACCTCACTTTTTCGTAAATCTTATAAATTTAATATGACATACTTCTATGATTTATCCAAATAAAATCTCTAGCAATTCCTTCACTCTGTATAAATTTTTCTAGAAAAAAAGATTATATTTCTGTTCATTTTCTGCTGAATCGTATAGATTATTAGTATGAATATGCAGAACAAGCACTATAAAGCAGTCATGGATGAAGTAGAACGCTTAGAAAAAACTGGTAGATATAGTTTGGTAAAGAAACTTTATTCAGCATGGAAAGACAACTGTATATGCACATTGTATTGATGTCGCACTTACAGCTTGTGAGTTAGCAGAAACTCACAATTTTGATGTCGACTATTCCGCAATGATTACGGGTGCTTTATTACATGACTATTTCTTGTATGATTGGCATATTCCACAGAAACACTTTGGATTACATGGATTCACACATCCTTATACTGCTGCTAATAATGCCAAAAATGATTATGGTATTGGCCCTATTGAGGAAGATATTATTGTGCATCACATGTTCCCATTAACGATGTATCCACCACAATCGAAAGAAGCTTGGGTAGTATGTTGGGCTGATAAGCTATGCGCAGCACGCGAAACAGTCACAAATCGTCTTGTATTCTTGATGAAAGCCTTTCAGCGCTAGGCTTTAAAAAAATCATCAAAAAAGTAAAAAACATCTTGCAATGAAAAAATGGCCGTGGTAATATAGTAAAGCGCTGAACGGTTAGTCAGTATGCACTTGGCAATAGTTGAGGAAATACTCAAGAGGCCGAAGAGGTGCCCCTGCTAAGGGCATAGGTCGGGAAACCGGCGCGAGGGTTCAAATCCCTCTTTCCTCGCCATACATTGGTCCCGTGGAGTAGTGGTTTATCTCGTCTCCCTGTCACGGAGAAGATCGCGAGTTCGAATCTCGTCGGGACCGCCATTACGCGAGTGTAGTTCAATGGTAGAACGCCACCTTGCCAAAGGTGGACACGGCGGTTCAATTCCGCTCACTCGCTCCATTAAAAACAGTCCTAGAAATAGGATTTTTATTTCTATTTTGTGTTCAAGTTATGAAATTTATACTTTTTGTTACAAAAATAATTGTTTCATAACTCTTTTTAATACATAATCAATATCGTGGGGAGATTAAATTATGTTCACAAAACTTACGAAGTCTGAAAAAGACTGGATCTTATATGATGTCGGTAACTCTGCCTTCATACTATTAGTATCAACAGTTATGCCGCTATACTTTAATAGCTTAGCGGAGAAAGATGGATTATCATCCGTTAGCTATCTAGCATATTGAGGGATATGCTGCATCAGCCGCAACACTATGTGTCGCCTTCTTAGGCCCAGTGATTGGTACAATTACAGATTTCAAAGGGATTTTAAGAAAACCTATCTTCTTCGCATCTGTACTAGTCGGATCACTTCTATGCTTTATGATGGGATTTATCTCACATTGGTTAATGTTCCTAATATTCTTCATTCTCGCTAAAAGCCGTATATTCTTCCAGTATCATCTTCTATGATTCGATGTTAGGAGATATCACCACTGAAGAACGTCTCGATAGCGTATCCTCTCTAGGATATGCTTGGGGATATATTGGTTCTTGTATTCCATTTGTGATTTCGCTTGGTGTGATTTTAAATGCGAAAAAGATTGGCATCTCTGGTGGCCTAGCAATGACGATTGCATTTACGATTACAGCGATCTGGTGGTTTGTATTCTCATTACCTTTGTTAAAGACATATAAACAAAACTCATTATATTGAGAATACGAAGAACGCTATTGCCGAAAGTTTTTAAACGCTTTAGGAAATACACTCAAGAATGCAACAAAGCATAAGAAAATATTCTTGTTCTTAATTTCATTCTTCTTCTATATTGATGGTGTTTATACAATTATCGATCTAGCAACTGCATATGGAACAGCACTTGGTCTAGATAGTACAAGTTTATTACTTGCATTATTACTAACACAGGTTGTTGCCTTCCCTGCTGCTCTTACATTTGGACGTCTTGCACAGAAGTTTGATACAACACGTCTCATTCTAATCTGTATCTTTGCATATCTCGGCATCGCAATCTTTGCAATCTTCTTGGATACACAAGTTGAATTCTGGATACTTGCAGTATGTGTAGGCTTTATTCCAAGGTGGTATTCAAGCTTTATCACGTTCTTACTTTACAAAGATTATTCCAGCAGAACAGTCTGGTGAATACTTTGGTTTAATGGATATCTGTGGTAAGGGTGCAGCCTTCTTAGGTACAGCATCTGTATCACTTGTATCACAGGTAACAGGTTCTATCAGTGCTGGTGTAGGAAGTATCGCAATCTTCTTTCGTGTTAGGGTATCTTCTTCTTTATTAAAACAATTAAAAACGAAATAAAAGTCCACTGATGTGGACTTTTTAGTGACTAAATGCGTCAGGTAAATCATTTTTCCAATAGGATTGTATCGGAAGGTAATGCATGTCGATAGATATGATCAAAAGCTTCTTTGACTGTTTTAACAACAATGACACGTTGCATATCAAATCCAACTTCTTGTAAACCTTCGTAGATTGGCTTTGTTTGGATTTCGCCAACAAGAATTACCTCATCAGCCTTTCCCTTCATCTTACGTCCGAATTCTTTATTCGCTTCATTTTGAATTGCACCAAGATCAATCATTCCAGGTGTTACAACATAACGTGTATTTGGCATCATCGCAAGTACTTCTAGTGCCATTGCAGAACCAACTGGATTCGAGTTAAACGCATCATCAATAAAGCGATAACCATTAATTGTCTTAAGTTCTAAGCGATGTTCAACCTGCTTCATATTCTTCGCTGCACGTTGGATTGTTGGCCATGGCACATTGAGGTGTCTTGCAACACAGATAGCGGATAGAATATTTAGGATATTTAACTCACCTAGAAGCTTTGTTTCGATTCGTACATGTTCATCACGATGAATAACCGTGAAAGAAGAACCCATACGAGTGTAAGTAATATCATCTGCGTAATAATCAACGTCTCTACTCTTTACACCATAACTCACTGTCTTAACAGGATTCTTTAAACGATAGTTACGGATAAAATCGTTATCATAGTTGAGAACTCAAGTCCATCCTTTGGTAATAGTTCCATCATCTGCATCTTTTCTCTTTGATAATGTTTTTCTTGTGAGCCAAAGGTTGTTAAGTGTTGCGGCCCAATCGATGTTACAACACCAATGGATGGTTGTACAAACTTCATTAGAGAAGTAATTTCACCAACGTGATCAGCACCCATCTCACATACAAATACTTTATGAATCGGCTTTTAACAAAAGTTCGAATCGTAATTGTAATACCCATTGGTGTATTGTATGACGCAGGTGTCATTAATGTATTAAATTGCTCACCAATCATTGCCTGCATGACATTCTTAGTAGATGTCTTACCGTAACTACCAGTGATACCAATCTTAATCAGATCTTTATCCTCACGAAGAATCTTCTTTGCTTGACCAATGAACCATTGTTTTACAAGTGCTTCAATTGGAGATGTAATCCATCCGACCAGGAAGATTAAAATCCAAGGTAGAATAATTACAAGTGTTGATATGCATGCATACTGAGGTAATAATTTAAAGTTGAGGAATACAAGACCAATCTCCAGTAAAAACCATCACAGCAATTTGACGCTTTACGACCTGTATATACAAGTGGTTTAATATATTTCTTGTTTTTCTCTCTCGTAAAGTTAATACCTGTAAACACAAGTAGTAAACCAACCCATACCCATACAAAGATTGTAAATCCAGCAAAGTATGTTAATAATCCTGCAACAACGATATAGCAAAGTGTTGAAACCAACATTCCCTGTATCATCTTTTTATTTCCAGCAAGCCACTTACTGTATCTACCTAATTCATAGCGGTTCTGCTGGAACATATGTAATGCATGTTTTGTTGGTATCAACATTGCAACTAGTGTTACAACCGCAAGTATCCATCTTTCCATACTAAGCCGTCTCCTTTAAGAATATATCCAGAACGCGATTAAAACGGTCTGCTTGGTGCCAATATGCCCAGTGGTCATCACCCGCAAATATCGCAAGACCTGCATCAGGCATCATCTTCTCCATCTGCTGTCCCATCCATAGTGGTGCAGCCGTATCTAAATCACCCCATACAAGTAATACAGGACACTTTACCAAAGGCAATAACTCTGTTACATCATCATTCACTACCTTTACAAAAGTAGGTCTCATAATACCCTGTGCATTACGATAATCCTCTGATCCAGCATTCTTTTGGAGTTCTTCTAATTTTTTAGTTTGGCCAGTTACTTTTAAAAGCCACTTACCAGCTTTAAACAACTTGACACGAATCTTACTTTCAAGGGATTGCTTTGGACGTATACCCGCAGCACCTGTTAAGCACATCTTCTTAACATTCTCTGGATTCTTTGCACCGTAGCGAATCGCCACACGACAACCAAAGGAATGTCCAACAAGAATCGGATTTTTGAATTTGATTCACTGCAATAAAAGTCTTCTAGGAAATGCCTCATAATCAGGAACACCCCCAAGCAACTGGTGGATTATCACTCTCACCAAAGCCAGGAAAATCTATCGCAAAAACACGATAGCGATCTTTATAGTGATCAAAAATTGCCTGCATCATTTCCTTATTCTGACCCCATCCGTGCAGAAGAATCATATCTAATCCTTCACCTTCTGTGATATATGCTGTTTTTACACCGTAAATCTGTTCTATTTTTTTCATATGTCTTTATATTTTAATCGATATTAATGAATTTTTCACCCATTAATGCACGTTTATGCTGGAGTATTTTCATTTTGTTTTTCTTTGGTTTTTGTGTCTTGGCATCATGCCAGATTCTAAAACATACACCTTCAGTGAGATTTTCTGCTGCTACACGATATCCATAGGTTGTTACTACACGGTGAACAATGGATAAACCTAAACCAAATTGGCCATCCGTTCCCTTTTCATAGCGATGAAATAATGTGCTCAAGCGGTCTTTTGAAATATTCTTGCCATCATTGATTACACATAACTCATCTTCTTGTAATGTCACCTTGATATAACTCTTAGAATAACGTAATGCATTATCAATCAAGTTCTCACAACAATACGCCATGGTTCTTCTTCACCATGGAAGTAAACCTCTTCATCCAGTTCACAGATAAAGCTAATCTCTGGACGAACAACCTTGAGAGATAACAATGCTTTATCAATAATTTTATTCATGTTGAGATGATTACCTTCCTCAACAGTATCTTTTAGATAGTCCATCTTATTGAGGATGATTAGACTCTTAACCTTCTTTTTCTAAACGATTTGCATGTTCGATAATAACATCGACAGACTTCTCCAATGTTTCATATGGATAGATACCATCTTTAATCGATTCTCCATATGACTTGATTGTCGCAATTGGGTGTCTTTAAGTCATGCGAAATATTTTTGAATCATTTCTTCTTTCTCACGATTTTGTTTCTTCAGTTGGGCATTCATATCACGAAGTGCATCCGCAACTTCGCCAATCTCGTCATTACGTTTTACTGCAAGTTCTGCATCTTCTTCATTCTTAATTTTCGCAATATAATACTTAATCTGCGATAACGGTAAGATTAAAGTCGTTACCCATATTAACAACATCACCATAAAGCCAATTACAAAACTAACGTTCAACAGCACAACGCCATTGATTAAACTATCCCGCAAGCGCTGCTGGGCAGCGTTTGACATCACTGTAATCAGTTCACGACCATCATTTAATAATGTCTTAGAATATAAAACAGTATTATCTACTAGGGTATGTTGTTCCATCTAATTGATCTTCTGGCGTATAAAAGAATCAGTGTACCAGAATATGGAACATTCGCATTTGTCTTCAGTCTTTCCTTTAAAGTCTGATCCATCTTACTTCCATAAATAACAGTGAAAGTATTTCTTTCTCATGATCAAACAAGTACGCACTGATTGCACCCATCTGTCTGTACGAAGTCCAAAGACTGTCCTGGATTTTTGATCTGCGTATAGAATTAAAGCTTTCTTGTGCACTATGCGAAAGCGATTATACATTTCCGCTTCGGTAAATCGTTCAATCGATGGCGAAAGAAAGATAATCACGAACATCGCAAAAATCATGATGAAAAGGAAGATCATACTGAGCAACTGTTGCGACAAACTTAACTCACGCAACCACATTCGTATGCGCTTCATTATCCGAGCCTATAACCGAATCCATAAATCGTATGAATACTTAAATTCGGCATTTTCTTTCTAAGTCTACGTAACGTATCATCTACGACACGGTCGCTACCAAAGTAATTCTCTTCCCAAACTTGAGATAGAATCTGTTCACGAGGGAAAGCAGTACCACGATTATTCACAAACATCATCAAGAGTTCAAACTCTTTGGTTGTTAAATCAATCTGCTTATCATCTTCGATGACAATTCTCTGTGCTTCATCAATCTCATAGCCATCGACCTTGATATGTTCTGCTTCATCTTTGTAAATACGACGAATCAAGTTGTTGACACGTAATACAAGTTCTTTTTGGAGAGAATGGCTTTGTGATATAGTCATCACTACCCTTTTCAAGTCCAATGATACGGTCAAATTCCTTATCACGTGCCGACATAAAGATAACAGGAACTTCTGAACGATAGGAGCGGATCGCTTCAATGAGATCAAATCCACTCTTATCGCCTAACATAATGTCCAGAATCCATAGATGTATATCTTCATCAGATGTATGAGTATGCCTCATCAAAATCCAAATAAGAACGTACTTCGTATTCTTCTTTTTCTAGATATCTTTTTACTAATTCATTTAAATCTTTTTCGTCTTCAACGATTGCGATTACTTTTTTTCATATTATCACCGCCTTTATTTTTATCACAGGTTGGTTTGTTAATGAATCTTTGCCACTATTGTACTCTATGAACGCAAAAAAAGGGATTACCCCTTTTTATTTATATCCATGTTTTCTCATCTTCTGATTGAAGATATCATTGATAATTTTGCTGAGTTGTTCCTTTAGTTCACCCTCTAATACATCACACTGTTCTGCTTGGGCATATAGTTCTGGGTGTTCCTTCGCAATTTTAGCCACTGTATCCTTTGTGGCGTGTCCTCTTACAAAAAATGGAATCTTATGCATTACCTCATCAGGTACTAATGCAATAATCATTTTTGCTGTCTTATCCATCTTGATTACACTCTATCTATTTCAAATAAAACCGTGGTTTATTATACTCCAATTTCACTATGATGCGTTTACTGCTTTAAAAAAAGCGGAAATATTCCGCTTAGTTAAATCCATATAGTTTTTGCGCAAGCTTGTAAATTGCAAGTAATGCACTCTGGCCAAACTTACCAGGTAAGTTGACAGCTCTACCAACAAAGGAATAACGCACCTTCTGATAAATCTCTGCATCTGTTTCCTGCATATACTTCCATAAATCTTCCTTCATTGCAAGATGCTCAGGTGTTCCAGATAATGTTGCAAGAACTGATGTAATTGCGGAGATAATCTCTAAGTAAGAATACATATACTCCGTACAGTTAGGAATAGACTTATCATACGCACTTAATGTATCAATCATAATCTTATTTACACGTAACTGTTGGTCGAGTCTCTTAATCATTACCTTTTTCATTTACAGATTGATCATCACGACCAATAAAGTAATGGTATAAATTAATATCTAAGTAATATAGCTTCTTCACAAATGGTAAAGGTTTAAATACATAGATATTATCTACATAGAAGGTATGCTTAGGTAATACTAATTTACTTTCACGCAATACCTCTGTACGATATACACACGCATGCATGGTCATATATTTGCCTGGAGGCATCTTCTTTACATCCTGCCAAGTAAATGTACGGTTAAGCGGTAAGTAACCCTTATAGTTAATTACCTTCTTATTTTTAACACCTACTTTATCATAGATATAGTTACATAATACTAAGTCAGGAACATTTACTGCATCTTCACCACTGTTGCTAAACATCTCTAACTTCTCAAGTAAAGTTGCGAGCGCTTCTTCCCCAAGCCAGTCATCGCTATCAACAACTTTGAAGAATACACCAGTCGCATTCTTAATACCTGTGTTAACTGCTTCACCATGTCCACCATTTTCTTGATGAACGGCTTTGATAATTGTTGGATATTTTTCCGCAAGGCGATCAGCGATAGCAGCTGTATCATCCTTTGAACCATCATCTACGATAATAATTTCAACTTTTTCACCACCAGTTAATAACGTCTCTACACAGTGCTCCATGTAGTCCTGTGAGTTATAACATGGTACGGCAATACTCAATATTTTCATAATTACCACCTATCTATCGTTACTATTGTAATATGAAAAAAATAATTCGGCTACCACCCTATGTCACATGATCATTAAAAAACGACATCAATCACTGATGTCGTCCTATAACGTTGTACAAAAATTATACGCTGGATAATGTATATTATAGAGCTGTTATGAATGTTAAGAATCCTAACACAACTCCAAATGCATTTGGGATAATTAAGATATAGTCTTTCTTTGGTTCTTTAGTCCAACCATAAATAACCCAAATCAAGCATGAAACAGCTGCTGTAAGTGGTTGGTGTGGTTGTCCTTTATACCATTTAAGTTTGCGATAATCTGTGGGATATAAGTGATGAAAACGAAGATTCCAACAAATGCACCAATTGATCCTACGATCGTATTTATTTTCTTTTTCATATCATTTAACTCCTTTCGACAATGTACCCTATTCTAAACGAAAATTCCAGATCATGTCAAATGATATACGGTCATTTCACATAGTTTTCATAAATTAAATACAAAAAATAACGGCATCAATCACTGATGTCGCTATCTAAAGTTGTTGTAAATCGGTAATCAGGATAACATTCCTGTATATCCTGAACAATGCGTTTATATAGTGCTTCACGATCATCACAATTAAAGTCAATACCGATATCAAAACGTATCTCATTTCCCTGTACAAAGAAACCATGCATATGTATAACATGTCATACACTAGCAAGAGCCCAAAATCATTCTAATTTACATCATTAGCATCATTGGAAAACTGTTAATTCTTCGTGCTGTAATAACCAAGTTTTTCTATCTAGCCCTCCAGCATATCCATGTAGACTACCATCTTTTCCAATCACTCGATGACAAGGGATGATAATAGAGATTGGATTATGCCCAATGGCTGTACCAATTGCTTGGTTTGACATGGAAGCTTTTCCTAATATCGTGCAAACCTGTTCTTTGATATCACTATAGGTTCTTGTTTGACCATAAGGAATCGCTAATAAACATTCCCATACAGCTTGCTGAAATTTAGTACCCTTAGGAGAAAGCTTTAGATTCATTTTAGGATGTTTTCCTTGGAAGTATTCATCTAACCACTGCATCGTTTTTGTTGCAGTTTGTGAAATAACTTGCGTAAATTCCCCTTGTACATTTGCTCTATCATATTTTTGTCCATCAAACCATAAGCCGATTAGCGTATCATTTTCGATTGCAATCGTGATATCCCCTAATACAGATGTATATTTAACAAATTCAACCATAGTTCACTTCCCTTCGTTGCGATTATATATCAAGACTGCATCATTAGACCAGAGCCTCATATTCAAGTATAATAGTAACGCTAGGAGATGATACTTATGTCACTTTCTGAATACACATTAGCTCGTAAAAAAGGAAAAGCCGACGAGGAAACATTAGCGGTTTTTAAAACAACAGTATTTTTCAACGATCTGCCAAAAGTATATGTAGGAATCCTAGAAATTCCTTTAGATCTTGTGGTGGGTACAATTACTTCCTCAAGAGCCACATCCTTCACAGAGAATTGGATGCCAACTTTAGATGACGATACCGAATTTGCGGCTAAGTGGTCAAGACTCTATGATGCGCAAATCGAAGAAGGTATTCGCGAACCAATTCAAGTATATGAATACATGCATGCATTTTACGTCAAAGAAGGTAATAAACGTGTATCTGTATTAAAATACTTGCAAGCTCCTTCTATCATGGCAGAAATCACTCGTATGTATACCTGCACCCTAATGATTCACAAGAAATGCAGGTATACGAAGAAATTCTTAAGATTCCAAAAAGTCACAAATTTATATACACCATGCTTTACAATTCCTGGAAGTTATCAACTTCTAGCGGATATGCTAGGACAAAACCTTGAAACACCATGGCCACAGGACTTAGTTCATACTTTCCAAGGTGCTTTCTATCGTTTCGAACTAGTCACAAAGGATATTACACAAAATCAACCATCCTTTAATATCTCAGATGCCTTCTTAATTTATCTATCGATATTTACATTTTGATAGCTTGCTAGATAAAAACAGAATGATTCTACGGAATCGTATTGAGCGTATTTTAAAAGAATTCAATCGTAGCGAAAGTAATGTGAGTCTCGAATATAAAGCAAAGGAAAAATCACAATCAATCCTTTCTCTACTCAACTTCCGTAAACAATATTATTCTGAACGCGACCCACTCACGATTGCTTTCTTATATCCATCTAACGATTTGAATAATTTACAAACAGCCGTAATGGAATGTGGCAGAACCTATCTAAATAACCGTTATGAAGGTGTCCTCAATACCACTGCTTATACAGGTTGTTCCGACACAAAAACAACAGAACAAATCATCCATCAAGCATGTCAAAACCATGAGTGGATTATTACCACAAGTCCACTCTTATTAAAAGATACATTAAAAGCAGCGACAGACTATCCTGATCATAAGTTTATGAATCACTGTACACCTCTTGTATCACATATTATCAACACCTACGCATTACGTAGTTATGAGTTATTCTTCTTAATGGGTATCTTAGCAGGTATGATACATGACGAGCGTCTTATTGGCTATTTACCATATGATAATGAAGTATCTGTCATTGAACTCAATGCCTTCGCACTTGGCGTATCCTGGACTTCTCCAGATGCCAAAGTACATATCTTAAAAGAACCATGTCAAAATGCAATCATCATGGATAATCGTTCTACAACACATAAGCCTGGTTTATATCGATTCGAAGAATCGCAGGAAGAATGTCTAGCAGCACCTATTTATAACTGGTCGCTCTTCTATGATTTACTTGTTCAGGATATTTTGACACACAAGGAAATTAGTGAACAGAGCTATTGGTTAGGTTTATCTTCAGGTGCAGAAGAACTCTATCTACCATCTTCCCATCAGCTGCAATTTTACGTACTATGAATCACTTTATCACTGCAATCAAAAGAAGGTACTATTGTTCCATTTTCCGGTCCAATCGAAACCCGTACCGACAAGCAGATTGTAGAAGCAGATAGTAACTTTACAACCATTAGATATTATTCGTATCAACTGGTTAAACAATAATATTGTAGGGAGAACTTTTCTTCTAACAATATCCCACGAGATGAATTAACGGAGATTAAAACAACAGATGAAAATTCTAGTCATTAGTGATCAAGTAGATCCATATCTATATGATTACTACACCAAATAAATTAAAAGATATCGATCTGATCATCTCCTGCGGAGATTTACCAGCAAGATACCTTGAATTCCTTGTGACAGTCGCAAATAAACCACTCTTCTACGTTCATGGCAATCACGATACAGCATACCTACGCCACGCGCCTGAAGGATGTGTCGATATCGATGGTCGAGTTTATGAATACAAGGGATTGCGCATTGCCGGTTTAGGTGGATGTATGAAGTATAATGAATCACCATTCATGTATACCGAGGCCGAGATGCAAAAACGCATCAACAAACTCAAAGCCCAAGCCTTTGGATTTCCAAAGGCGTAGATATCCTAGTAACACACGCACCTGCAGAAGGATATGGTGATATGGATGATTTACCACATAGAGGTTATGCATGTTTCAATGAACTACTAGATAAATATAAACCTGCATACATGGTACATGGACATGTACACCAAGAGTATGGACAATTCCAAAGAGAGCTTATCCACGCAAGTGGTACGAAGATTGTGAATGGTTATCAAAAGGCAATCATTGAAGTAGAACCACCTGCACATACAGAGAAGTCATTCCTCTATCCATACTTCGTTACAAAATTCTAACTATCAAAAATGGTATCCAACGCTGGATACCATTTCATTATGTTTAAATTATTGAACAATTGCCCCATCACGAAGAATATAGTATTTACCAATCACTTCTTCTATCTTCTCTTCAGTATCACCAAGCACATAACTGCCATCTTCCATTAGATAGAACGTATGTCCTTGGCTATCAGGATAGGTAATATCCTCTAGAAGTCGAAAACCATCTATCACATCATTCTTCCATGAAGAATAGTGTGGAAGAATCATCTTCTCTGTTAACCCTAATCCAGGTACAAAACGCTGATACGTTGGATCAATCACTTCACCTTCTAGCTCTGGTTGTGCATAGACAAGAGTTGCACTGTTCATACTGCCAGCAGAACTGCTAATCCATACTCCATAAAAACTACAAAGATGTTTCTTCAAATCAATCTCGTGGAAGAAAGCATTCTGTGTAGGGAACATGACCACCCATTGCGATAATCAAATCCGCTTTATCGACCAATTCTTTTTGTACAGCATGCACTATTACGATCTAGAATATCAAAAACCCGATAAACTTAAACCATGTTTCTCCATCACATCTACAATCTCTTGTGCATAGTGTCTAGTTTTGTCGATATCATCAGGTGAAGACGCAACGAGTAATGCATGACATGGAAATGATAGATGTTTCAGTAGATCTTCAATCCAACGATATTCATTATGAAGTTCCATCTTTGTATAATCTACTAAACTGTAACAAATAATATCTCATACTAATTTAAAAATGACTCATCTTCATCTTCGTCCCAATAAGAATCGAAAACAATCTCTCTTTAATATCTCTTCAACTTCTTCTAACATCTTTTCATAGTAATGACAACCTTGACTAATTTGGAATTCATAGCCTTCTTGTGCACTTCTTAATAGAGTATACGCAACTTCAAAGTCGCCTTCCTCTTCACCAATTGCTAAGAATTTCTTACCCATCGCAAATAATACACTTGGATACTCTAATTTAGCAGTATCTGGCAATTCGTTTAAAGATTGAAATGCCGTCATGAGATAGTATTCCGCAATCTCATCATTTTTCTTTACACCCTTACCATGTTCATACATCGTGCTTAACTTATATAAAGCATCTGTATTCTTAAAACGTGCAGCCATCTTAAAATACGCATACGCAAGTTTAAGATCCCTCTTACAACCTCTACCATAGTAATAACAGTAGCCAAGATTTGCGAGTGATTGAACATTACCCATCGCTGCTGCTATACGATAATATTCAATAGCAGTTTTCATACTCCTCATCACGATAGAGTTCAGCACCCTTGAGTTAAAATGGTCACTATTAAAATCTTCTAGTGCCACTTTATTCTCATTTTCAAATTCGATTTTCATATTCTAATCTCCTCGTCCAATAATCAACGAACTTTCTTTTACTCAATTATATACCTAGGCATCAAAAATAAAGAAGGCATCTCATCCATGCAGACCAAGATGTCTTCTACTTGTACATGCAAATATTTACTTAGCGCAAAACAGTTTTCTAATGTTGGCAAACATTCTCCACGTTCCCACTTGTAAACTGCCTGTACGTCTGAAAAACCAAGGTAATCTGCTAGCTCACTGGTCTTCACTTTACGTTCTTTTCGCAAACGACGAATGTTATCACCAGTAGCACTTAAACTAACGATAGGATAATTCATAACTCCATCACCTCCAATATATTCCATAAAGATGGTACATCAATATACCATCCTTTGACATGCATGTAAATACCAATGTGATGTTAAAAGTGAAAACACTGTAATGGGCTTTTATTCACCCTACATCATCATTGCAAAAATATTGTTATCCTACAGAGAGAAAAGAGGCTGTGCAAGGTTAGCAATTCCTTGCATCTCTTCCCTAGACTTTCATCACGAAGCTCTGGTGGGATTGATTACCCACACTTTTCACCCAACTCTTCAGCAGTTTTCCTGACGATCTTCTTGTCATTATAGAACCTGTCTCTAGGCTACTAAGAGAATCTTCTTCCATATCTTATACATGAATTTCTTCACTTCACGACAGAGTGGATTATTGGCTATTCTTAGGTTTGTATATAATGCCAATATATACCTAACTAAGATTCAGGTGCTTTATTCAAGCAACCTCTATTGTTCCACCGATATGTATTCTGGACTATATTGCACAATGATGTGTGCCATCTGTTACTTTCAGGAATTGCACCCTTCATCTAGTATTACTACTTTGATGCGGCCAGCTGTAAGAAAGTATCCTTTTCTCTTAGCCCTGAGACTTCATTCCAGATACCCCAGCAGGTTGAGTAAACCATCTTCACTGGGATATTACAGTATCTTCACTTTTGACACCATCTTTCTTGGTACAGTTATTATTCTACCTACCACAACTCATCATCCACAATGAACCTGTAGTTTAATTTTTTATTACAAGCAAGACACTTGCAAGTTTGAGTTAGTTAGCGTAAACTAATCATAGATAGGAGATGTAGATTATGAGAAAAACAATATATAAACGCATCTTATTCTTAGAAAAAGCTATTTAACAAAATAGAAAACAAAAGTAATTAAAAAGATTCTTTCAAAAGGAATTAAATATATACATAAGAACAAGATGAACAAAGGAAGATACCTAGACATGTGTTAGTCAGGTATCTTCCTTTTTTTAATAGTTTGTTTTCGAATAATAATTTTTACTTACTAAAACTAAATACTTCCATATAATAATCTATCTTCTTTCTTTGTCATAATCATCAAGATCATCAAAATATTTACATATTATTTCATAGTTAGGATCAGATTTGAAAAAGTTTGAATAACTTGTTATCTTTAAAGTCCGTTTTCTTTGTTTGATAGATTGTATCTAAATGTTTTGTTATCAGTTTAAATAACTCTATCAATTTCTGTTCTAAATCGTCTCCAGTATAATTTGTAATCAGCAGCCCCTTAATATTGTCCTTTATGCAAACTTTCAGAATTAAAGTTTTTATAATTCCTAACTTCTTTTTGTATAAATATAATGTTATAGCCAGCACTGCCAACTTACCATTTTTGATCAATGCTATTTTATCTGCATCATCAATGGTGCCAATATAATCTTCAGAGAATTTATCATATATACTTGCTAAGCGTACTAAATCATATAATGTATTACAGTCATGTTCTCTTCTAAAAATTTCTTTGTATAACTTTTGCAGAAGAAAAACATTATATGTTTACTATTTTCTAGCTGGACCAGGATGCTGCAAAAATACAGCCATAAATCAACTGACCAACATTCATTTTGTAACCCTTTTGCCATTTTTCAACTTTCTTATAGTTATTTGGCTTTACACCACGTTTTTATCTCAATTGCTAATGAGTATTTGTCATTTGAGGCACATCTATCTTGAAGAACGATCTGCTCTCTAGCATTTAGCCTTAAGATCTCTTTGTTTAACAGGTTTCTGTGAGTTAGAGGCTTAGAAATTTTTTCCTATAAATTCTTGATCTATCACATCTCTATCATTTGATTTAACAATTTTGCATACTATTGCAAAAATCATATTTTTCATTTATTATTTTTCGACTGTCCTATTTGAGTCGATGTTTGTGCTCCATTAATTATAGAAAAATCATATAATTTAATGACATTACCATCTTTATAGAAAATCACGACAACCGATTGTGATCCCGTTATTATAGAACCAAAATTTATCTTTTTCCTGTTTCTTATCGTCTGTTTAATGCCATCATCAACACTTTTTCTGACTAATAAACTCGCGTAAATTATAACTAAATAATCCTGTTTTTACCATATTTCTCATATAATATTTTAATAGAAGAAGCCATAACATTTACAATTACACCATCTTGTCCATATGCAAGCATGTCATTATTTCCATTGCAGAAATATATTAATCTTGTCATTAGAAATAAGTTCAGAATTTGTATTTAATAATGCTGTTTGATATTGAATATCATTTGCATCATATACTGTTATCTTATAACTACTTGCCGCATCCGACTTTGCAAAAATCAGCTATATGCTTTTCTCCATGATCATCAATAATCGTATTTCGTAAATAAAACTAATTCTATGTTTTTTCATCTGAAAGAAGATCGTGAGTTTCGATATGCTGACTTTTAAAGCTTGTAGAAAATCCATCTGTATCCCCTTCATCAAATCGCAAAATAGTTTTTATCATTTTGGTGAAAACATTATCGATATCTTTCTAAAACTCAATGATGGTGATGACTTACCCTGAACTAGATACATTGTATCTACATCTCCGTATATGTAATCAATTCCACCATCATTAGCCCCCATCTGTAAAGTTGATTTAATATCTATTTGCCCAATATTTCTTTTTATGGTAAAAACCATCAGCATTTAGTGTAAATAAATACTCATCTGTCTGTTTCCCTTTGCATACCACATTCATCACAAAGAGTTCTTATTTTTATTATAGTCTGTCATTATGGTAAGTGACCCCTTTCACTTTTTTACATATTTATTAGATCAAAAATATATATTTTTCAAGATCATTGAGTAAATCAAAGATGTCCTGGACCCAGAACTATTTTCTATGACCTTCCCTATCATTGTACCGACAACGGTTCTGAGTTCCACGATCCTCTGAGTCTAGAGACCGATGCATATACAGGAGAAAAATTAGTATCAATCTATTACTGCAAGCCTAGAAGAAGTGATCAGAAAGGTAAATGTGAGAAGATCCATGAACACTTTAGAGAATGTGTTCCAAAGGGCAAGAGTATGAATACATTGACCTAGAAGGACATCAACTATGTGTCCGACATGGTAAACAATTACCCTCGTAAGTCCTTAAACTACAATTCACCTATCGATATCGCTGCTCTATCACTAAACAAAAAGGTGTTAAGTCTTAACAAGTTGACTCACCTCAACATAGAACAAGTTAAAGTTTACACCTATCATCCACTAGCCGATCCGGTACATATCCCTAACCTACAAAAAGGAACTTTCGATGAGAAAAAAATTTAAATCATCATTGAAAGGCAGAGTTTTCATATGCCCAAATCGACTAACTACACATATTCAATATCACAAAATATCTTATAAGTACACTACTTACAGTAAAATATTTCTTCTCTTGAGCCCTAAAAATGGGAACTTTCATTGAAAGGAACTTTAGTTAAAAATCGAGCCATTATTATTTTTATAGTCTGATACAATGGAAATCTTTTGATATCTATAAACCTTAGATATAATAGTTTCCATCTTTTAGGTATTTCATACATTCCTCAAAAGTTCTGAGGTTTTGCCCTTTTCATTCACAAATACTACATTGTTTTTCAGCAAAATATATAATCTTATCAGAGCCAAATCCATTTGATCTCTTAGATTTATCCTTTAAGTCCGTGAAGTCTGATTCTATTACCTTCGGTAGTCCATTAATATTTTTATAAACATTCAAAAAGTCAATTATCTCATCTTTTGGAAAAAGGACTTCTTTGCTCCATCTAAAATCTTTACTTTCATCTTTTTGTTATTATACATAATTTTTGCATCAGAAAGAGCATGTTGAATTTTATCTCTTAATTCCTCATCCGTTAATTCCAATGTTAGTAATTCATTCAATTTTTCTTGTATATGATTGAGGGTGTCATATGTTCACCATGCAATTCTTTATTCAAATTTTTTTATTCTGTGAATTTTTCATCCATATATATCATAGGCTTTTTTCACTCATAAGAATATTTCGATAAAAATGTTCACTAAATTTATTATACTTATGGTACAGATTAATATTTTTCTCACTTTCTTCACACCAATATGTTTGGGAGTAATTATCTAAAAGCCCCATTAATAGTATATCTATAGCCCCTCATCATTTATATCTCCATTATATTGATTTGTTTTCATTAAAGAAATAATACTAAATAGTATATCTTTTACCCATTCTTGCTGTGTTTTCATTTTATCCTCCAAGTAACTCATCTATACTAAAAATTAAAGTTTGTTATACATCATTTTCACAAAAGCCTTCCAATAAATGATGAAAGGCTTTTTTAGTATTTAAATGAACTAATGATTATATTTGCTTTATACTATTCCCACTCAATTGTTCCCGGTGGCTTGGATGTGATATCCATGGCTACACGGTTAACGTGTTTTA
>BNJU01004633.1_pt1 | contig 43338 bp, 47 predicted proteins | sample 8539281 | NCBI WGS metagenome assembly BNJU01 (sample SAMD00202456, study PRJDB9452) | human saliva metagenome | isolation source: human saliva | place: Japan
AAAATTTTTTTATGACCCCTATAAAGGTAATCTATTTTTTTCATTATTCTACTAAACATCTATAATGAATGTAAACTTAAACAATGTAATTGATGTCGCGAGCGATTATGTTGCCAAGGAATAGATGATCTTATGTATGCCTAAGTTAGTTAAGAAAGGTAAAGACACACATGAAAGACAAATTATGGCGCGTTGCCGTTATGGCTGCCATCGTCGCAATTGCGTGGTTCGAGGGGCACACCAGAAGGCCTTAAACCACAAGTATGGCACTTATTTGGTATTTATTTAGCAACAATCGTGGGTTTGGTATTAAAAACCATTTCCAGTACCTATTACAGTATTATTAGGTGTTGCCACATCTTCTATTTTATTAAACAATGTAAAAGATGTATTAGTTGGTTATAGCAATACAGCATTATGGTTAATCTTTGCAGCTTTTGCATTATCCGTTGCGTTTGGTAAAACTGGACTTGGACACCGTATTGCGTATCATTTAGTTCGCGCATTCGGTAGTACTACACTTCGTCTTGGTTATGTAACTGCATTTCTTGATTTGATTTTATCCCCTGCAACACCGTCTAATACAGCTCGTGCAGCAGGTATCGTATACCCAATCAACTTGTCCATTGCAGAAGCCGTTGGTTCTCATCCAGGTGAAACTGCTAAAAAAGCAGGTGCATATCTCTTGCAAAATGGTTATTTTGCAACTAAGGTAACATCCTTCTTGTTCGCCACAGCGATGGCACCAAACTATTTAGCTCTTGATTTTGTAACAAAATTAACAGGCGTATCTTTGAACTGGGGGCAATGGGCTTTAGCTATGTTTGTTCCGGGTCTCATCATGTTAATGTTCATTCCTCTTATTGGTTATATGTATGAACGCCCATCTGTAAAAGAAATCGATAACAAGAAAATTGCTGCCGACGGTTTAGCTGAATTAGGACCTATGAAAGGTTCTGAAAAGGGCCTTATCGTAATTGCACTTCTTGCAATTGTGGGATGGATTCTTCCAACATTTGATATTAAAATTGATGCTACTGCTGTTGCTGTCGTAGCAATGCTTGCAACATTTGTATTTGGTATCATAACATGGGATGATTTGCTCAAAACTAAAGCCGCTTGGAATACATTAATCTGGTTCGGTGGTATTTTGGGTTTATCCTCTGCATTGACAAAAGGGAAATTCTTTGAATGGTTAGCAAAATACTTAGAAGTGCATATGAATTTTGGTTTAGATCCATTTATGATGCTCCTCCTTATTGCTGTTATCTCCGTTGCAGTTCGTTACTTCTTTGCATCTGGTACTGCTTACATCTCCGCAATGCTTCCAGTATTCTTGATTGTAGGTGTTAATGCAGGTATCGATCCTACATTACTAGCTTTCGTTTTGATTGGTACAAATGCGTATGGTGGATCCGTAACTCACTATGGTGCAGCACCTGGTCCAATTATCTTCTCTGCTGGTTACAACAATGTAAAAGATTGGTGGACTGTTGGTCTCATCTCTGCCGTTGTATGTTTAGTATTGAACTTCGTAATCGGTATTCCTTGGTGGAAAATTGTTGGTTTTCATGTAAGTGAAACTTTTTACAATGGAGTGTTAGAATTTAATTAGTTGTATTCAATATTTGTACAAGGCTCTCGCGACGAGCCTGTACAGATTTGGGTTTTATAAATCTTTTATAAGGAAAGGATGTAACATGGCACAATTAGTGAAAGCTGCGCAAGCAGGCTTCGACGAAAAAAATGATGCATTAGTTACGGTAGAACCGATTGCTAGCGGCATCGAAATCGAATTGACTTCCAAAGTTATGCGTCAATATGGCGACCAAATTAAATCTGTTATCTTGAACACAGTTAAAGAGGCTGGTTTTGATGGCGTAAAAGTAACTGTACAAGATAAAAATGCTTGGGATTACACAATTAAAGCTCGCGTGTTGGGCGCATTAGAAAGGGGGAGCAAAGCATAATGGCTAACGATAAAACATTTCCAGAAGTAAAAACTAATCCGCTTACAGAAGCGGCTAAAACGCTTATCCCGTTCCATGATGTTCGTTCCTGGTAATACACCAAAAATGATTAACAGTGCTGATATCCATGGTTCTGACTCCATCATGATCGATATCGAAGATTCCGTGCCTATTACAGAAAAAGACACAGCTCGTCTTTTGACTGCAGAAGCATTGAAATCCCGTAAATTCCGCGCTGAAACTGTAGTTCGTATCAACCATCCTACACAAACACCTTATGGTTATGATGATCTTGATATTATCGTTCCAGCAAAACCTGATATGATTCGTTTACCTAAAACTGAAGATGTTTCTGAAGTTGAAATCGTAGCGAAGAAAATTGAGGAAGTGGAAAAAGCTAATGGCTGGCCAGAAGGTACAATCAATATCATCGTAGCTATCGAATCCGTTCGTGGCTTGTACAATGTTCGTGAAATCTGCCATGGCCCTCGCGTAGTTGCTATCGCGCTTGGCGCTGAAGACTACCGTGCTGACCTTCGTACAGGTAAACATAAACCAGCTGTTGAATTGTTGTTCGCTCGTCAAACAATTCTTCACGCAGCACGTGAAGCAGGTATCCGCGTAATCGATACTGTATTCTCTGACGTAAAAGACCCTCAAGGTTTCCGCGAAGAAGTTGAATTCATTAAAGCGTTGGGTTATGACGGTAAATCTTGCATCCACCCAAGCCAAATCAAAATTATCCACGAAGTATTCACTCCTGATGAAAAAGAAATCGCTCATTCCGTTAAGGTATTGAACAGCTATGCTGATGCATTGCGCAACAATAAAGGCGTAATTTCCGTAGATGGTAAAATGATCGATGGTCCTATCGTAGTTCGTGCACAACGCGTAGTTGATAAAGCACGTGCAGCAGGCATTAAAGTTGAATTAGAGGAAGGAGCAGAATACGATGTTAAATAAAGTAGGTCGCGATATCCCAACAAATATCCCAGCACTAGAAGGTCGCGAAGTATATCAAGGTGAATTCGCAATTGAACCTAAAGCTAAACGTGCAGGTAAACCTGTTCACATGAGCCGTGTTGGTACAAATAAAGTTCTTGCTTCCATTGATGAAGCAATCGAAAAAGCTGGTGTAAAAGATGGCATGACATTGTCCTTCCATCATCATTTGCGTAATGGCGACTATGTTATGAAAATGGTTATGGAACGCGTTCAAGCGAAAGGTATTAAAGATATTACAATCGCTTCTTCTTCCTTGTCCCCATGTCATGACTTCTTGGTAGAAATGATTCAAGACGGTACTGTTACAGCGCTCGAAACATCTGGTTTGCGCGATCGTCTTGGTAAATTCTTAACACAAAACCCTGGCGTATTAAAACGCCCTGTAGTCATTCGTCCTCATGGTGGCCGTGCTCGTGCTATCGAATCTGGCGAAGTTCATATCGACGTAGCTTTCATGGCTGCTCCTACAGCTGACCCTCGCGGCAATGCAACTGGTCGTATGGGTAAATCTGCATGTGGTGCACTTGGCTATGCTAAGGTTGACTCTCACTATGCAGATACAACTGTTATCATCACTGATAACTTGGTTGACTATGTACACAACTATGCCATCCCTCAAACAGATGTAGACTATGTTGTTCCTGTTGAAAGCATTGGCGACCCAGAAGGTATTGCTTCTGGTGCAATTGGTTTCACTAAGAACCCTATTCAAATTAAAATCGCTGAACTAGCTGGTGAATTCCTTGATCAAGCTGGTATCATTAAAGAAGGTTTCGTATTCCAATTGGGTGCTGGTGGTGCTCCATTGACTGTAGCAAAATTCATTGCTGAAAAACTTCGCAAACGCGGTGAAGCTGGTGGCTTTGCTATTGGTGGTGCTACTGGTATCTTGACTGGTATGCTTGAAGAAGGTTTGATCAAAGCTATCTATGATACTCAAACATTCGATACTACTGCAGCTGCATCCTTGGATAAAAACCCTGCACACATCGAAATGTCCGCTTCCATGTACGCTAACCCATGGACAGACTGCACTACAAACTACCTCGACGTAGTATTCCTTGGTGCTACTGAAATCGACCTTGATTTCAACGTAAACGTAATGACAGATTCCAACGGTGTATTGATGGGCGCTTCTGGCGGTCACTCCGATACAGCAGCAGGGGCTAAATGCACAGTTATTACTTGCCCATTGATCCGTGGCCGCTTGCCAATGATTCGTGACAAAGTAGCAACTGTGATTACACCAGGCTCCTCTGTTGACGTACTCGTTACTGAATACGGTATCGCAATCAACCCAGCTCGTACTGATTTGATTGAACGCTTCAAAGATAGCAACTTGCCTATCTATACAATTGAAGAATTACAACAATTAGCATTCGACTTAGTAGGTAAACCACAAGATATCCCTGTATCTGACAAAGACGAAGACATCATCGCAATCGTAGAATATCGCGATGGCTCTATTATCGACGTGGTTCGTAAACCTCTATAATTGAGTAGGGATGAGAGTCCGAGGGAAGCTGTAACAGTTCCGCCATCGGCTCATCACCCTATGCTGATTAGATAATATAAAGACCCTCTCTATAGTCTTTGGACTTATAGAGCGGGTCTTTTGTATTGATTTATTATTAAATTTACATTTTAGTTGACTATTTATTATACTATAGTTAGAACTATAATTTAGTTTATATTGGTGGAGGGTAGTATTGTATGAGTGATAAAATATCGGCAAAAAGAGTATTCATTATCAAAAATTTTTTTAGTGCTGACTTTGAATATCATATTCCTAAGTATCAAAGACCTTATTCTTGGACTGAAGATGAGGCTGCAATTTTATTTGATGATTTATATGATTTTTATGAATTAGATAATGATGACAATTATTTTTTGGGGAGTATTGTACTAATTAAAAGTGATAATAAACCTTATTCTGAGGTTATAGATGGTCAACAACGATTAACTACTCTATCTATTTTTTTCTTGCTGTAATGGCGGACACTTTCTCTACAGAACAATATAAAGAGCTATGTAAAGCCTACTTACAAGAAAAAGGGTAATCAGTTGGAAATGATTAATGCGCAACCACGCATATTTTTACGCGAAAAAGATCAATCATTTTTTTAATAAATATATACAAGAGTTAGATTTACGAGGGTTAAATCAGTTAGATGATGAAATCTTAGATAGTGAAGCAAAAGTTCATATTCAGAAAAATTGTCAAGTGTTTCAAGTAAGATTTAGTGAAAAAAATTTACTAATGAAGATGATTTAATTAAATTTTTGTCAATTTGTGTTGAATAGGTGCTTTTTAGTAGTTGTTTCATCTCCCAATCAATCATCTGCATTTAGGGTTTTTCAGTATTGAATAGTCGTGGTTTAGATTTATTACCATCTGATATTATTAAATCTAAAACGATAGGCTCTTTTAGATGATAGTATTCAAGATAAATATACTGAAATCTGGGAGGAGCAAGAGCGTTTAGTGGGCAGAGATGGTTTTAATGAGGTTTTTTTGCACACACAAGAACTATTTTTCTAAAAAGAAAAGCAAAAAAAGAATTTATTAGAAGAGTTTTCTGTAAATATTTTTGGAAAAAGATAAATCCAAAAAGATCTTATTGATAAGTATATTGTGCCATATTCTAATGCTTATAATGCCTTAAAAAAATGAAGCATATGTATCAAGTAGAAATGCTGAATCTATTAATAATTTATTATATTGGTTGAATAAAACTAGAAATTATGACTGGATGCCTGTAGCAATAAAAATTTTTAGCAGAGCATGAAAATGATTCTGACGCTATCTTGGCCTTTCTTATTAAATTAGAACGTTTGGCTTCTTATTTGTTTGTTACCTCAAAAGGGCTAAATCAACGAATTAATCGTTATAAAGAAGTATTAGAAGAGATGGAGACCGAAGGAAATCACTATCAAAAACATAGAAAGTTTAGAGTTAAAAAGAAATAGAAAAAGAAGAGTTTATTAAAACTTTAGATGGAGAGATATATACATTACCATCATACAGAAGAAATTATATTATACAACGTTTAAATTCCTTTGTTAGTGATGGTGCAGTTAAGTTTAATGGTAAGATTTTTACAATCGAACATGTTTTACCTCAAAACCCTAGAATGGATAGTCAGTGGCTTGCGGTTTGGAGTGAGGCTGATAGAAAAATCTGGGTAAATAAAATTGCAAATCTTGTAGCTCTCACAAGACAACATAACTCACAAGCACAAAATTACGATTTTTGAGGAAAAGAAACAAAAATATTTCCAATCATCTAATGGTGTTACTTCATATCCTATTACAACACAGGTAAATGGGATAAAGCATTGGAATCCTAGAACTGTTGAAACTAGACAGAATGAACTGATGAAGGTTTTTATTGATAAATGGAGGCTAAAGTTAAATGGTGAAGTAATAGAGTCTTAAAGTTAGATATAGTGCTAAATCCGTAGGATTTAATTTTATTAGAATTAAATTTGTTGTTAAAAAAAGTTAGTAAAGGTTTAGTTATAGCAATTTAAGTATTAGATTACTTATTAAACGTAAGGTTTATTTTAAGAGGTTATTATGAGCCAAGTATTTAAACAAGATCTAACAGATAGTTCTGTTCGTCCTGGCGGTTTGTTTTTTGTTGAGTTATTAATGCCGAAGCAGTGTGATATGCCTAGCCGCGATACAATGGTAGAGGTATTTACAAAGCATTTAGGCCCTGTTGATTGCTTTAGTTATGGAGCTGAATCTGCAGGTTTGGCACCTCAGAATTATAAGGTTCATTATGAAGATAATGATGCCGATATCTCACCGACATTGATGGTGACGAAGTGTGAGAAAATCGATAAACCTGTATTAGATGATTTTACACGTAGTCAAGTTTGGGATTGTCCCAATGTAGATGAATTGTTAGCTGAGTGTCAATATAGAGTATTTGCTACAGATATGTTAGCTTCGGGTTTAGAGCCTAAAGAACGAGCTGATATGCTCGTAAAATATGTAGATGCGCTGTTGGAGTTATATCCATCTTGCAAGGCCGTTGTTTTTGGACCATCACGTAAGTTTTTAAGTCGTGAAACCATTGAAAATCATCCTGATAAAGAGGTGACTCGTTTTATGTATTATGCTGTAAATGTGCGTTATTTTAGTATTCAAGGTACCAATGATATGATGGTAGATTCTGTTGGTATGAGTACATTATTTTTACCTGATTTACAGTATCACTTTCACGGTGTAGATCCTAATCATGTAGTATTTCATGCTTATAATGTGTTGAATTATATTTTCGAACATGACAATCCAATAGGTGATGGGGAAACCATTGCGGGGTTACAAAATGGCGAGATGAATCAGGATATTCAGTGGAAAGTACAATATGAGGATTCTCTAATTCAACCGATTCGAGAGGTTCTAGATATTAATATGGGAGAATATGCAGCGGGCACTCGCTAGTTATTAATCGATGAAAGGTGTGAGCAGTATGAGTGATCAACGTATTTTTGACATGGAACTTGTGAAAGTTGAAAGTTTGGAGAAAGCTGTTAAGACGCCATTTTATCAAACTGATTCCACAGGTGGTTCAGTATGGGTTATTAAACCTGGTCAAACCTTACCAAAACATTATCATCATCACTCTGATGATATATGGGTTATATTGCAAGGAAACGGGGTATTTTATCCAACGCCTGATACGGAGGTGACTTTTACAAAGGGACAAGTTATAGTATCTAAAAAGGGTGAATGTCATGGCGCAAAAAATACTGGGACGGAAGATGTTGTATTTGTAAGTATCGTTGCTCCTGTACCTGCTGATTATGATCCTGTTAGTAGTAATTCAACCGATTCGAGAGGTTCTAGATATTAATATGGGAGAATATGCAGCGGGCACTCGCTAGTTATTAATCGATGAAAGGTGTGAGCATTATGAGTGATCAACGTATTTTTGACATGGAACTTGTGAAAGTTGAAAGTTTGGAGAAAGCTGTTAAGACGCCATTTTATCAAACTGATTCCACAGGTGGTTCAGTATGGGTTATTAAACCTGGTCAAACCTTACCAAAACATTATCATCATCACTCTGATGATATATGGGTTATATTGCAAGGAAACGGGGTATTTTATCCAACGCCTGATACGGAGGTGACTTTTACAAAGGGACAAGTTATAGTATCTAAAAAGGGTGAATGTCATGGCGCAAAAAATACTGGGACGGAAGATGTTGTATTTGTGAGTATCGTTGCTCCTGTACCTGCTGATTATGATCCTGTTAGTAGTAATTCAACCGATTCGAGAGGTTCTAGATATTAATATGGGCGAATACGCATCTGGTACTCGCTAGTTGTTAATCTATGAAAGGTGTGAGCATTATGAGTGATCAACGTGTTTTTGACATGGAACTTGTGAAAGTTGAAAGTCTAGAGAAAGCTGTTAGGACACCATTTTATGAAACTGATTCCACAGGTGGTTCAGTATGGGTTATTAAACCTGGTCAAACCTTACCAAAGCATTACCATCATAACTCTGATGATATATGGGTTATATTGCAAGGGAAAGGCGTATTTTATCCAACGCCTGATACAGAGGTGCCTTTTACAAAGGGGCAAGTTATAGTATCTAAAAAGGGTGAATGTCATGGTGCAAAAAATACCGGAACAGAAGATGTTGTATTTGTAAGTATCGTTGCGCCTGTACCTGCTGATTATGACCCTGTTAGTAGTAATTAATATGAAAGCTCTTTATAGTATTTTCTTATCTTGTGATAGAGATATATTCATACTATAAAGTGCTTTTTAAGGAACGATAACAGAAAGTGGGTCACTAGTGAGGTAGAAGGACTCAAATTTCTTTATGATTTGGTTTTATACAATGTGTTTTTATGGCGTTGAATAAGAATTTTTAGTATAATATAAAGATAGATAACAAACTATATAAACTACAAATAGCAAGGAGGTTCTTATGAATCCATATATGACACAAACGCCAAATGCTAATGATGTAGCACTGGTAGAAAGTATTGTATCGCAACGATTAAAGGGTTCCATTTTATGGATGGTTGTTGGTTTGTTGACCACATTAGGGATTGGTGTTGCGACGCTAATGAATCCGTCCTGGGCGCGCTTGCAGCTAGCAATTTTAATATTTTATTGATTGCAGAAGTAGCGGTGGTATTCTTGTTTAGCATGCGCACGTATAAGGCCAATGTTATGTCCCTATATGCGATGTTCTTTATCTATAGTGCATTGAATGGCGTTACCTTATCACTTGTTTCGTTAGCATATGGCATCATGGAAGCTACGGTACCTGCATTGATTGGGGCATTGGCGTTCTTTGTTGCCTTCTCTATTGTAGGTCTTACGACTAAGAAGAATTTAGCCGGATTAACGCCATATTTAGTGGCTGCTATCTTTGGCATGATTATCGTAAGCCTCGTGTTTATGGCTGCATCGTATTTTTCGATTCCATATCTTAGTTCCATTAGCTATAGTACAATTAGCTTGATTCTTGGCTACGTTGGGGTCGTGGTATTTTCCATCTTTACGGCTGTTGATATAAACATGATTAAAAATAGCGTTACTCAATTGGCACTATCTGAAGATGAAACGATTTTAGATCGTATTGAAATTGCTGGTGCACTTAGCTTGTATCTCGATTTCATTAACTTGTTCTTATCCTTGTTACGCATCTTTGGTAATAGACGCTAATATCTGAATAGTGTATGTGAAAGCACCTTATATACTGTTAGAAATCTTAATGAAGATTCTACATAACAGATATAAGGTGTTTTTTGTATGTCACATATTTTAATTCGTTATTCCTATATTCTATATAATATCATTGACAGAGGACATTTGTTTTTTTAATATATTATGGTAAGTATCATATAGTAAGTAGAAAGGATTCATATGAACTCATCATCTGTACCAGAGTCTCAAAGTGGGGCTATCGATTTCAAGGATTTTACAAGGCGGCGTATGTTGCATGTCATCCTACCATTATTTATTGTTTCTATTATTGCCTTTTTAGACCGCGTGAATATCGCTTATGCAGGTTTGACCATGAAGGAGAATTTACCATGGTTAACACCAGAAGTATTTGGTATGGGCGCAGGAATTTTCTTTATTGGCTATGTTTTATTTGAAGTGCCGGCTTCACTATTAGCGTCAAGATTCAATGCCATGCACTGGGTGGCTCGTATCATGTTTAGTTGGGGCATTGTTTGTGTCCTCATGACTACAATGACTACAGAGTGGGAGTTCTTCTTATATCGATTCTTGTTAGGTTTATGTGAAGCGTCATTATATCCGGTTATCTATTCCTTATTGATACCTAATTGGTTTTTACCGAGAGAGCGGGCAAAGGCAATTTCCTTAATGCTTACATCTCTGTTATTCTCCAATATTATCGGTGGTCCATTAGCTGGTGTATTGCTCGATACGACATTCTTTGGATTACATGGATGGCGAACATTGTTTATTGTAGAGGCTATACCAGCCGTTATCTTCGCTTTCATTTGCATTCTGGATGAAAGAAAAACCAGAAGAAGCTGCTTGGGTAACTGATACAGAGAAAGCATATATCAAAGAAGAGCTTGCTAAGGAAGAAGCTGAAAAACAATCCGTAAAGAAATACACAATTTGGCAAGCCTTGAAAGATCCAAAGGTATTGCGATTAGCATTAATTTATTTCTTGTGGGTTATTGGATTCTGGGGATTCAGTTTCTGGATGCCACAAGTGCTTAAAAGCTTATCCGGATGGCCACCAAGTGTTGTAGCCTGGTCTATTGCCATTCCGATGAGTGCTGCCTTATTAGTACAAGTTTTCTGTGGCTATTCCTCAGAGAAACGCAATGAAAAACGCTGGCATGTGGCGACCACATTATTTGTTGGCACCATAGGTTTTATTGCCACACCACATAGTCCATCACCTGAAATTAGCTTGTTATTCATCTGTTTAACGGCTGTAGGCGTGTATGGCGGTATGGGTGTATGGTGGACGATGCCGACTACATTCTTATCTGGCGCGGCTGCAGCAGGTGCGATGGGTCTCATCAACTCATCTGGTAATATGGGCGGTTGGGTCGGTCCATATATGCTTGGCTTCATCAACGGTCATACAGGTAGCTTTACTATGGGCTATTATGTAATGGGCGCATGCATGTTCCTTGCAGGGCTTTTGGTATTAACATTGCCAAAATCTATGGAACATAAGGATGACTAGATAACATCATAGTAGAGAAATATAAAAAGAGCTATATCATTCATATTCTCACATATTGTGAGTGGATATGTTTGATATAGCTCTTTGTTTTATTTCTTTACATCCGGTACCTTACCAGGATTCATATCTAGGTTAAGATCGGTGGATTTTAACGGATTAGGATCTCCATCAGGAGAAATAACCTTTAGTTCTGGATGCAACCATTCCAGTTGTTTTAGTTCCCAATCATATCTAGCACCATCGTTTTGTAATTGCCGGATATATTTTTGTAGTTCTTCAATTTGATCACTATGTTTATTAGCCATGCCTTCTAAAATATATAGGTGTCCAGCTACACTATCTACAGTTGAACCGTCGTGGTCTTCATCGACGCGCCATTGTAGTTCGGATATTTGAACTTGCTGAATGATGATGACGATGATGAGAACTATAATAATGGCCCACATGGGCGTTTCTTTAGCTTTCAAAAGGGCCCGCAATTTAGTTGCGAGCCCAGATGGTTTGTTCATTATTTATGAGCCTCCAATTGTAGACCAGGTAATGGCAATTTGGAGTTTACAAAGTCTAACCACAAGCGGGAAGCGTGGGAGAGGTAATGACCTTTTTTCCAGATTACATATAAGGTATGAATGATTTCTGGAACGAGAGGACGTACAACTACCTTAGATCCAACTTCTGTATTTTCGCCTACCTCAGGGCAGAGGCGAGATGGTAGTAAGGCAATAGCAAGATCCGCACTTACTGTTTGCAACATGAGGTCACGTTGGCTTGTTTCGAATACGATATGAGGTTGGAAACCTGTGTGTTTACATGCTTTGATAATTTCATCATGTAAATTGAAATCGTCCTTGTGAAGTACAAAGGATTCTTCTGAAAGCATATCCAATCGAATTTCTGGTTCCTTGGCAAGTGGGCTAGTTTTAGGAACGATAACGGATAATGGGTCAGATGTGAGATAGAAGGATTCGAATTCCTTAGGATTTGGCTTTGTACAGATGATACCGATATCAATCAAACCTTCTTGTACACTGATTTCGACCTTCTTAGAACCTTGTTCATATAATTCTAAATCGATTTGTGGGTATACCTTTTTAAACTCACCTAATAGTTGCGCAAGATTGGTGCATCGGTAATAGGTGGGATACCAATTCGGATGGAACCTTGCTCCAAACGAAACTCGTTTTCAAAATCTGTTTTTAAATGTTCAAACATAAATACTACGCGTTTAGCGTGTGTTAAAAAGATGGTACCTCCATCAGTGAGTTCTACGGATTTAGCATTACGCATGAAGAGAACAACACCAAGTTCGTCTTCTAAGGCTTTGATTGTACGGCTAATCGCGGATTGTGAGATGTGTAAGTTTCTTGCTGCTTTACTAAAACTCTTTTGATCAGCCACTTCTACGAAGTATTTTAAATGGTGGAAATCCATAACTAACCCCCTAATATATAAAAGATATTACAAACCTAATTTAAAAATTGATTTTGATAAATGAGAATAATTATTACTAAAATGCAATTAGCTATTACTTTAAGTAAAGCATGGATAGCGATATTGGCAAGGCGCCAAGCACTGTATGTATTGCGTTGATATAGCTCGCCACGTTATAATGAGTCTATAGGGCTATATCAAGTTATGATATTAGGAATTATGGTTGTGCCCACTACAAAATAGTTTGTACTACATAATGCCATAAATATATATAACATATATATTATTGCATTATTTTTTCATGTACGCAAGTTTGTAATGGTTGTTATTCCTAAACATAATGATAGATTAAGCAAGTGTTCTATTTTTGCTAAATGCTTAAGGAGGCAATAATCACATGAGTCGTAAATTTAAAACTATGGACGGCAACCAAGCGGCTGCTCACGTTTCTTATGGTTTTACAGAAGTTGCTGCGATTTACCCAATCACTCCATCTTCTCCAATGCCAGAACACATTGACGAATGGGCTGCATCTGGTCGTAAAAACATCTTCGGTAACACTGTTCAAGTTGTAGAAATGCAATCTGAAGCAGGCGCTGCTGCTGCTGTTCACGGTTCCTTGCAAGCTGGTGCATTAACAACAACTTTCACATCTTCCCAAGGTTTGTTATTGATGCTTCCTAACTTATACAAAGTAGCAGGCGAATTACTTCCAGGCGTATTCCAAGTAGCTGCTCGTGCATTAGCTGCACATGCGTTGGCTATCTTCGGTGACCACCAAGACGTAATGGCTGCTCGTGCAGCTGGCTGTGCTATGCTTGCAGAATCCTCCGTACAAGAAGTAATGGACTTGTCTGCAGTAGCTCACTTGACAGCTATTAAAACTCGTGTACCGTTCATCAACTTCTTTGACGGTTTCCGTACATCCCATGAAATTCAAAAAATTCAAATCTGGGACTATGAAGAATTAAAACCATTAGTAGATATGGAAGCAGTTCAAGCATTCCGTAAGAACGCTTTGAACCCAGATGCTCCTGTAACTCGTGGTACTGCAGAAAACCCTGACGTTTACTTCCAACATCGTGAAGCATCCAACAAATTCTACTTGAACGTTCCTGACGTTGTAGAACACTACATGAACGAAATCAACAAATTGGCTGGTACTAACTACCAATTGTTCAACTACGTAGGTGCTCCTGATGCAACTGACGTAATCGTTACTATGGGTTCCTCCGCACAAGTAGTAGAATCCACTGTAAATTACTTAAATAAATTGGGTCGCAAAGTTGGTTTCATCAACGTTCACTTGTTCCGTCCATTCGCAACAGATCGTTTGTTGAAAGCTATTCCTCAAACTGTAGAACGCATTGCTGTTCTTGACCGTACAAAAGAACCAGGCGCTTTGGCTGAACCATTGTTCTTAGACGTTCAAGCTGCTGTAGTTGACGGTGGTCGTAACATCAAAGTTATCGCTGGTCGTTATGGTTTGAGCTCCAAAGACGTTATCCCTGCAGACATCGTTGCTGTATTCGATAACTTGAATGCTGAAAATGGTAAGAAATTCTTCACATTGGGTATCAATGATGATGTTACATTCTTGTCCTTAGATCGTGCTGAAGGCGTAGAAGTTGAAACTCCTGGTTTGACTGAATGTAAATTCTGGGGCTTCGGTTCTGACGGTACTGTAGGTGCAAACAAATCCGCTATCAAAATCATCGGTGACCACACTGACTTGTATGCACAAGCATACTTCGATTACGACTCCAAAAAATCTGGTGGCGTAACAATGTCTCACCTTCGTTTTGGTACTAATCCAATCAACTTACCTTACTTGATTACTGAACCTCAATTCGTAGCATGTCACCGTCAATCCTACGTACATGAATACGACTTACTTCGCGGTATCAAAAAGGCGGTACATTCTTATTGAACTGTACTTGGTCCCCTGAAGAATTGAACGAACATTTACCTGCTAAATTACGTCGTCAAATCGCAGAAAAAGAATTGAACTTCTACATCATCAATGCTGCGAAAATCGCTGCTGAAATCGGCTTAGGCGGTCGTATCAACATGGTAACTCAAGCTGCATTCTTCAAATTGACTGAAATCATCCCTGTAGATGATGCTATCAAATACTTGAAAGAATCCGTAGTTACTTCCTATGGTAAAAAAGGTCAAAACATCGTTGACATGAACAACGCTGCTATCGACCAAGGCGTTGGTGCTCTTGTAAAAGTAGACGTTCCAGCTGACTGGAAAAACGCTGTTGATGAAGGCGGTCACAAAGCTAAACCAGGCTGTGAATCCTGCCCATCTTTCGTTCAAAACATTGCACAACCAATCAATGCACAAGCTGGTTATGATCTTCCTGTATCCACATTCGCTGGTTACGAAGATGGTACATTACCTGCTGGTACTGCTAAATTCGAAAAACGCGGTCCTGCATTGTTCGTTCCAAAATGGATGCCAGAAAACTGTATCCAATGTAACCAATGTTCCTTCGTATGTCCACATGCTACAATTCGTCCAATCTTGGCAACTGAAGCAGAAGTGGCTGCAGCTCCAGAACATTTCGATACAATCCCTGCATTGGGCGCTAAAGACCTTCAATTCCGTATCGCAGTATCCCCATTAGATTGCTTGGGTTGCGGTAACTGCGTTGATATCTGTCCAGCTCCTAAGGGCAAAGCTATCGTAATGACTTCTATCGATTCCGAAATCGAACAAGCTGAAGCTTGGAACTACGCTGTTAACCTTCCTGTAAAAGAAAACCCTATGAAGAAGGAAACTGTTAAAGGTTCCCAATTTGAACAACCATTGTTCGAATTCTCCGGTGCTTGTGCAGGGTTGTGGTGAAACTCCATACGCTAAATTGTTAACTCAATTGTTCGGCGATCGTATGATGATTGCGAATGCTACTGGTTGTTCCTCCATTTGGGGTGCTTCCATGCCAGCTTCTCCATACACAACTAACCAACAAGGTCAAGGTCCTTCCTGGGCAAACTCCTTGTTCGAAGATAATGCTGAATACGGCTATGGTATGTACATCGGCGTTAAGAAAATCCGTGAACAATTGCTTGAAGTAGCTAAGAAAGCTGTTGAAACAGCATCTGGCGAATTGAAAAGAAGCATTGGAACAATGGATTGAATTCGCTAACCTTGGCGCAGCTACTCGTCAACGTTCCGCACGTTTGGTAGCAGCAATCGAAGCTGAAGGTGCTACAACTCCAGAATTGAAAAGAAATCCTTGATAAGAAAACAATTCTTAATCAAACGTTCTCACTGGATCTTCGGTGGTGACGGTTGGGCATACGATATCGGTTTCGGCGGTGTTGACCATGTATTAGCTTCTGGCGAAGACATCAACATCTGGGTATTCGATACTGAAGTATACTCCAACACTGGTGGTCAATCCTCCAAATCTACTCATGAAGCTGCTGTAGCTCAATTCGCAGCATCTGGTAAACGTACTAAGAAGAAAGACCTTGGCATGATGGCTATGTCTTATGGTTATGTATACGTAGCACAAGTAGCTATGGGTGCAGATAAAAACCAATTGATGAAAGCTGTTACAGAAGCTGAAGCTTATCCAGGTCCTTCCTTGATCATCGCTTACAGCCCATGTATCAACCATGGTATCAAAGCTGGTATGGGTAAAGCTCAAGAAGAACAACGCAAAGCAGTTGCTTGTGGTTACTGGGATCTTTACAGATACAACCCTCAACTTAAAGCTGAAGGTAAAAACCCATTCTCCTTGGATTCCAAAGAAGGCAACTACGACGAATTCCAAAACTTCCTTAAAGGTGAAGTTCGTTATGCTTCCTTGGCGAAAGCTGCTCCTGACGCTGCAGAAGAATTATTCGCTAAATGTGAAGAAGACGCTAAAGAACGTCGCTTAAGCTATGTTCGCTTACAAAAAGGTTTCGAAGAAGTTAAATAATTAATTTCTCTAAACTGCATATACAAGAGGCATCCTCATTGAGGATGCCTCTTTTGCATCTATCATCCTTATGAATAGGTGTATAGTACACATGATTTTGGTATAATAGATAGTATATATGTGTATTATTCATGTATTGTTTATACAATATATGTTTTTAATGATAGAGGATATTATGACTACGAATACAAATGACGTACAACAAACCATTTATAGTGAATTAGGCTATAAATCCATGCCATTCCCATATACCACACCAGCTACTCTTGAAGCCTATGCGGCTCTCGTGGGTATTTCAGCACCTAACCCTAAAACTGCAAGAGTATTAGAATTGGGAGCAACCTATGGTGGCAATATTATCTCCCAAGCATTATTTAATCCTGATGCAACATTCGTAGGTATTGAGCTTTCACAAGAACAAGTTGAAAAGGGCAATGAAGTGATTGCGAATGCAGGGCTAACAAATGTTTCCTTAGTTCAATCTGATATTGCATCTATTGGTAGTGAAATTGGTACCTTTGATTACATTATCGCCCATGGTGTGTATTCTTGGGTCGATGACGGTGTTAAAGATGCATTGTTGCGCCTTATCGATGAACATTTAGCAGAGGATGGCATTGCCTACATTTCTTATAATACCTATCCAGGTTGGCATACGATGGACGAAGTACGTCAGTTAATGATGTTCAGCAACCGTGATAAAGCTCAGTTTAATCACAAGGAAAAGGTACTGCATGGCAAAACGATTGGCAGTATTGTAGGTAGTCAAATTTTAAAATATGACAATCTAAAGGAACGAAATAGTAAATTCTTAGGTGCTCTTCGTTCTGTTATGCAAAAAGATGAATACTATGTTGGTCACGATCATTTAGAGCCAAACAATGACCCTGTATATTTCTATCAATTTAATGACCATTTAGGAGCGCATAATTTGGCATACCTATGTGATGCTGATTTAACTTTATCTATGGTACGTAGCTTTGATGCTGATATTGCGGATACACTAGATAAACTCGCACTTAATGACCATGTAGCTCAAGAGCAATATTTAGATTTTATGCTAGATACGACCTTTAGAAAATCTATTATATGTAAGGCTAAGCATGCAGAATCTGTAACATACGACATGGGAAATCCTGAACTTGTGAAATTCTGTACCTATGCGAACCATTATTAACAGCTTTACCTATACAATTCTCTTCAATGAAGAAGCATTGTCCATGTTTGAAAATGATATCGTACGCGATACATTCCAGTCCATTATTAAGGATGGCGGTCAGTTTAATATGATCGAGGCTTTAGCCATTGTGAAAGCTGCTAATGATGCTGCTAAGGGCGATGATGCAAGCTTAGAAGCCGCTGTTGATGCGTTATATGTAGCTATGGCAGAACATATTGTACGCGGTGGTCTACGTTTCTTGAAACATCCACATCCTAAAGCTTACTATATGGAGGGACAATCCTTTGTACCTGCTAGATTTACAAAGTTTGTGAAAGCTTTAGTTGAATCTGGTACAGACATCATGTATGGGGCTACCTCTGAAAATGAAGCCGTGGAAAATCTGTCCGATGAAGATTTGATGTTTATGGAAATCCTTAATAAACCAAAGGCAAAATCTACTATTGTTAATGCGATTAAAAAGAATATCTTTGGCGGTGCACAAGCTGGTCAGGCAAAAAATCAAACAGCTATGGCTGAAGCGTTCTATGCTGAATTGACGAAACGCATGGAAACATTAGGCTATTTAGAAAATAAAATTAAATAAAGGTATTTCCTGTGTAGCATATGATAATAATGTGCGATGGGGGATAGATAAAGGCTAATTCTCGATATATAGAATTAGCCTTTATTTTTATGTTCAATATTTTCTTTTTATTTTATAAATATTACATTTTGTTATGTTAAGTTGCATAAAAGATATAGGAAAGATGAAGAAATGCATGAAAAACACATGAAGTAAACATGACTTTTATGATATACTTTGTATGAGTGATTTTGTGTACATGTAAAAATATGGTCATAGTAGGCCATATTTTTGTTGTTAGTTAGTATAAGTATATTGTAAAAAGGAGTTTTTTTCCATGGCATCTAAAAAGGCAGTACTAGTATATATACTAGAAATCCTACGAGATGAAACAGATGCAAATCATACATTATCTCAAGAGGAAATTCGTAGCATCTTAGCAAAGAAATATGAATTGACGGTAGATCGTAAAACCTTAGGGCGTCATCTAAATGATTTATATGAATCTGGTAATTTTAATATTGAATGTGAAGAATCTGCACTAGGTACAGATGGTTCGATTCGTCGTACCAATTTTTATATGATTCATCCCTTTGAAGAGGCTGAGTTACATTTGTTAATCGATGGTCTATTAGCATCACGTCATATTAGTGTAAATCAGCGTAAAGACTTGATTGATAAGGTATCTGCCTTGGGAGGTCGTTATTTTAAATCCCATGGAAAACAAATTAAGAGTACACCTGATTCTCTTGTGAGAAGTCAGGATCTATTCCTAAATATTGATCTCATTGAAAAAGCGGTGACGGAAGGGAGAAAAATTTCGTTAGTCTATTATCAGCCTAGTACAGATAATAAATTATATCCTAATCTTGATTATGCAGGTAATGAGCGAAATTATATTTTTAACCCCTACCAATTAGTATCTAGTCGAGGACTCTACTACTTGGTAGGTAACCACGATAACCATGATGATATGTCTACACTACGTGTAGATCGAATTGGCAACATTAAGTTATTGGATATTCGCCGTAAGCCATTGCGGGAAATCCAAGGCTATCACAATCAAAATACCTTTGATGTAGATAGATACATGAAGGAACATATCTATATGTTTGGTGGTGAATCAGTAACGGTAGTGTTTGAAGCAAAACGCAGTATCGTTAACCAAATTCTCGATTGGTTTGATGGAAATGTAACATTTTTAAACGAGACGCCCTCAAAAGGTGGAGTGTCGTGTTCATGTTAATCGGGAGGCTTTTCAAATATTGGGCACTACAATATATGCAAAGTGTGAAAGTATTATCGCCAGCATCATTAGTGTTCGATGTGCGTGAAGCTATTCGTGATGGATTATCACAATATGTATAAGAAGAAGGGCTGTAAGTATAACAGCCCTTTATTATGAAAAAAGGAGCTATTGAGAAATCAATAGCTCCTTTTATGCGTTTTTAGAGAATATGCAATTTTTTTCTGCTTCTTTATAATCTTTTTAATACTGGACGTGGTGGTAATTTATCGAAAAATGCTGACAATATAAATCGCAATAGATGAGAAGATAAATCCTGGTACGATTTCATAAAGTCCAAAGAAGGCAAATTGTTTCCAAATTAGAACTGTAAGACCACCTACGACGATACCCGCAATACAACCACGGCGCGTCATGCGTTTCCAGAATAGGGAGAAGATGATAGCAGGACCAAAAGAGGCACCAAAGCCAGCCCATGCGTAAGCAACCATCGTAAGGATGAGGCTATCTGGATTTAATGCTAAGAAAATGGATATAGCCGCTACCAACAATACAACAATACGGCTTACAAGCACGAGTTCTTTGTCGGTTGCTGTTTTGTGAATGATATTAGCGTAAAAATCATTAGCAATAGCAGAGGCTGTTACTAATAGTTGAGCGGATGCAGTACTCATGATAGCTGCAAGCACAGCAGACCAGATAAGGCCAGCCATAAATGGCGTAAATAAACGTTCCGTCATAACGAGGAATATCGTCTCTGCATCTGTACCAACTAATTTTTCTGGTAACATATATACATGACCGATGAGGCCTACGAAAATAGCTGCTAATAAGGAAAGGATAACCCAAACCATAGCAATATTTGTGGATTTTTTTAGTTCCTTCGCATCGGAAATCGCCATGAAGCGAACTAGGATATGTGGCTGACCGAAGTAGCCAAGCCCCCAACCAAGGGAAGAGATGATGCCGATGACAAGAGCAAACATATCACTCGTATCACCCCAGAGGTTTAATCCTTGAGGAAATTCACTTTGGATGAGTTGCATCGTATCAATAGGACCACCTAAGTACATGGCTGCCGTAATAGGTACAGCCAAGATGGCGAAGAACATCAACGCCCCTTGAATACAGTCCGTCCAAGATACGGCGAGGAAACCTCCGAGGAAGGTATAAAATACTACAATGCCCGCCGTAATAAATAGAGATACCGTATAGTCTAAACCGAAGATAGTATTGAATAATTTGCCTCCTGCCACAAATCCAGAGGATGTGTAGATGAGGAAGAAGATTAATATAAACAATGCGGAAATAACAGCTACCGAATGGGATTGATCGTGGAACCGATTTTTTAAATAATCCGGCAATGTTAAGCTGTCGCTAGCTACCTCTGTATGGTTACGCAATCTACGGGATACGAATCGCCAGTTGGCCCAGGTGCCCAAGGTAAGTCCGACGGCAATCCATACACCGGAAATACCCGTAGTATAGGCCAGACCTGGTACCCCCATAAGCATCCAACCGCTCATGTCGGAGGCTTCGGCACTGAGTGCCGTAATCCACGGTCCTAGCTGTCTACCTCCCAATATATAGTCACCAATACTGTTCGATTTGCGATAATAGTAGACCCCGATGTACATCATCAGTCCTAAATACAAGGCAAAGGCGATTATGATCATTATGTTGTTGTGTGTCATGCCTATATAAAACCTCCTTAGGGTTGTTCACCACGTTAAAATATATACTAATTATTGTATCATAAATTGCCATTCTATAGGATATGTAAATCATATAATTTATTAGTAAATATTGATGATATTGTTAAAATTACTAAACAGTATTATATGAAAATAATTCAAAAAATACCTCAAAAAATGATACAATAAATAGACACGATATTTCATTTTGATATGGCATATAACATTGTTAATTTTGTACACATAGGAAAGGAGGTATACCGATGGAGGCTATTAATTCTCGTGATAGAGCGTTACAACTACTGCAAACCTACTTTGGGTATACCTCTTTTCGCCCAGCTCAGGAGGCACCGGTAGCATCTTTATTACAAAATGAGGACGTAGTAGCTATTATGCCTACAGGCGCTGGGAAATCGATATGCTTTCAAATTCCAGCCCTCTGTAAATCGGGCATATCCATTGTGTTTTCACCCTTAATAGCGCTTATGAAAGATCAAGTAGATAGCTTGGTTGATCAAAATATACCGGCTGCCTTAATCAATAGTACACTAACGCAAACTGAATTTAATAAGACCATGTACGAGGTGCGTAGTGGAAAGATTAAATTACTATATATTGCACCAGAACGACTAGGATCTAATTTCTTTTGTAATGTATTACGCTCTATGCCGATTTCCCAAGTTATTGTCGATGAAGCACACTGTATTTCACAGTGGGGCCATGATTTTAGACCGTCCTACAGATTGATTGGCGATTGGCTATCTAGTTTGCCTAAACGTCCCGTAGTAGGGGCTTTCACAGCGACTGCTACGAAGGCAGTAGAAAATGATATTAAAAAATTATTAGGCTTAGATTGTGCAAATGTGTATGTTACGGGATTTGATAGGCCTAATCTATCGTTTTCTGTGGTGCGCACACCTAAGCGTATGGATTATGTAGTCGACTATGTTCGTCGTCATAGTAATGAAAATGGTATCATCTATTGCTCTACTCGAAAGGATGTAGAGCGGGTCTATGATAATTTGACGCGTGCCGGCATCCAAACTGGATATTACCACGCCGGTTTATCCGATGAGATGCGCCAAGATATGCAAAATAAATATGCCTTTGACCAATTACAAGTTATGGTTGCGACGAATGCATTTGGCATGGGTATCGACAAGAGTAATGTGCGCTATGTGTTGCATTATCAAATGCCGCGCAATATGGAGTCCTACTATCAAGAGGCGGGACGTGCAGGGCGCGATGGTGCACCGGCGGAATGTATATTGCTCTATAGTGGGCAAGATGTGCGCGTTCATAAGTATTTGATTGAACAAGGTCATCTAGAACCACAACGTGAGCAGGTAGAACTTAGAAAATTACAATCTATGATTGATTACTGTTTCTGTAGTACATGTCTAAGGAAATATATGCTCGCCTATTTTGGTGAAATCGTTCCGTGGCTCGAATGCAGTAACTGCAGTTCTTGTAATACAAAAGGGGAACGTGTTAATGTTACGAAAGAGGCGAAGGCCATATTCCGTGCCATTATCGCCACCGAGGAGCGGTATGGTGCCTCTATGATTTCGTCCATCGTGCGCGGAGAACGGACTGACCGCATTACGCGAGCAGGTCTTGATGCATTATCCGTATTTGGGTATTTATCGGATGTAGGGGATAAAGAGATTAAGGGGCTCATACAACAATTTGTAGCCTCTGGATACTTTGCGGAGTTCTATGGGGAAATATCCGGTCTTTATCCGTCACCGCTGGTGCAGAAGAGGTACTAGCAGGGACATAAAGAGGTAGAAGAAATTAGACAAGAGGTCATCGTGCCATCTCGTAAAACGAAAAAATCAGCCTCTATCTCTCGCTCCGAAGTATCCCGTTCTGGTTCTGGTGGGCTATTTGAACATTTACGGCAACATCGCAAACAACTGGCATCGCAACTTAGTGTGCCGCCGTATATTATATTCCCTGACACGGTGCTTATCGATTTAGCCAATATACGGCCTAAAAACATTAGGTGAGTTTGGCAATATAAAAGGGCGTAGGGGAAGCAAAAATTGAAAGAAAATATGGACTTTCATTTTTTTAGAGGCCATTTCACAATATAAGGGTAATGATATGGCGTTTCTATAACGCTATATTGAGTGATTTCTAATATAATTAGGGGGAACTATGAGCTTAGCAGATACACAATATCTCAATATTATTGAAAATATATTAGATCATGGTATATATGGTCAAAATAGAACAGGTATAGCTACATATAAATTGCCACAACAAATTATGCAGTTTGATTTACAAGAGGAATTTCCAATTTTAACTACAAAATTTGTGGCTTTCAAAACAGCTGTGAAAGAATTGTTATGGATTTGGCAGATGCAGTCCAATGATGTGCGTAAATTACAAGATATGAATGTCCATGTATGGGATGAATGGATGCGCGAAGATGGGACTATTGGTAAGGCCTATGGTTATCAAATTGCTAAATACAAACAATTGGATAATCTCATCAAAACTATAAAAGAGGATCCAGATAGTCGCCGCATGATTGTTACATTATGGAATATTGAGGATTTGCCTGATATGGCTTTGCAACCTTGTGCGTATGAAACATTGTGGGATGTAGGTGATGGCTATTTAAACTGCATGCTCATCCAACGCAGTGGTGATATGGGGCTTGGTGTTCCATTTAATACGGCTCAATATGCAGCACTCTTATGTATGATTGCCCAAGTGACTGGTTTGAAGCCTGGTAAGTTTACCCATGTTATTAATAATGCACATATTTACGAAAATCATATGGATGCATTGCGCGAGCAATTATCTCGTCGAGATCAAGCGTTGCCAGCTCCAAAAATTCGTGTAAATTCAGATATCACCGATTTTTATGATTTCACACCGGATGATATCGTGTTAGACGGGTATGAACATTTAGGTAAATTGGCTATGACCGTAGCCGTATAGGGGGATACTATGTTAGCACTTATCGTAGCGGTTGCGCATCATCGCGTTATCGGCAAAGATAATTCTTTGATTTGGCATTTGCCCAATGATTTGAAATTCTTTAAGGAAAAAACGACAGGCCACGTTATTATTATGGGGCGTAAGACCTTTGAAAGCTTGCCCTTTTTATTGCCTAATCGGGAACATTGGGTGATTACAAAAAATAAAGGCTTTAATGCACCGGAAGGGGTACGTGTATTTTCTTCACCCGAGGCTGTTGTAAAGGCTGCTAAAGAGATAGATGTAGCCTATGTTATCGGGGGCGCACAAATCTACGAAGCCTTTTTACCGTATGTAGATGTAATGCATATTACGGAGGTTGACCATGAATTTGAAGGGGATGCTCATTTCCCTGAATTTGATGCGTCAGCTTTCACAATTACCTCCGTTGTAGAGGGGACGGTAGATGATAAAAATACATATCCTCATCGATTTGTAACATATGAAAGAAAAGGACATAACTAATGGAATCAATGTTTGCCATTATTGCAAAGGAATTGGGTGTTAAGCCTGGTCAAGTAGAATCAGCAGTTACGCTCTTAGACGAAGGTAACACGGTGCCATTCATCGCTCGTTACAGAAAAGAAGTAACAGGTGAATTACAAGATGAACAACTGCGAACTATCGAAGAACGCATTAAATATTTGCGCAATTTAGAAGCACGACGTCAAGAAATCATCAATGCTATTACAGAACAAGAAAAGATGACTGATGAATTGATGGCATCTTTGATGAAAGCCGTAAAATTACAAGAATTAGAGGATTTGTATTTACCATATCGACCTAAGAAACGGACACGGGCCATGATTGCCCGTGAACGAGGACTAGAGCCTTTAGCAGATATGATTTTGAACGATACGGTCACATCTGGCAATCCTCTAGATGTCGCAAGAGAATATATTTCTGAAGACGTGCCTACACCGGAGGACGCCATTCAAGGTGCGTCGGACATCGTTGCAGAAATTGTCAGCGACAGTGCAGATTTTCGCGCTACTCTTCGTAAGCGTATGTGGAAGGAAGGTTTTATCCAAGCGGAACTCGTGGAAGATAATGAACACAAGGACCAATTCCTTCAATATAATGAGTATGCCGAACCAGTTCGTCAGATGCCGTCTCATCGTATCTTGGCGGTTAATCGAGGCGAAAAATTAGGGGCTCTTAAATTGGCCCTAACCGTACCCGATGAATCCTATATTCAATATATGGTGCGTGGTATTACTAAAAATGAACAATCGATTTTTAGTGATGTGAAAGCTAACGCCGTAGCAGATGCGTATAAACGTTTGATGTTCCCTGCTCTTGAACGGGATATTCGCAATGAATTAACCGAATCTGCAGATGAACAAGCAATTAAGGTGTTTGGTGTAAATCTTAAAAATTTATTGTTACAACCGCCATTGGCAGGTCATGTTATTATGGGCCTTGACCCAGGGTATCGTACAGGTTGTAAGATGGCTATTATCGATGCGCAAGGCAATGTACTCGATTATGGTGCATACTATTTAACGAATAGTGAAAAGCTAAAACAAGAAGCACAAAAGAAATTAGCGGAAAAGATTCGAAAATTCAATGTTACCTTATTGTCCATCGGTAACGGTACAGCCTCGTATGAAACAGAACAATTTGCGTCTAAGATGATTGAAGAAGAAAAATTAGATTGCCACTACATTATTACTAATGAAGCTGGTGCGTCTGTATATTCTGCATCAAAATTGGCTATTGATGAATTACCAGATTTAGACGTAACGATTCGCGGCGCCGTATCTATTGCACGACGTGTACAAGATCCATTGGCAGAGTCCGTTAAAATCGATCCTAAATCTATTGGGGTTGGTCAATACCAACATGATGTAAATCAAAAGCAATTAACTCATACATTAGACCAAGTAGTTGAATCTGTAGTTAACCATGTTGGGGTAGAGCTTAATACGGCATCTCCGGCGATTTTGCAGCATATTGCAGGCATTTCTGGTACGGTAGCAAAAAATATTGTAGCATTCCGTCAAGAAAATGGTGGGATTTACTAGTCGTAAGCAACTATTAAAGGTTCCTCGCTTAGGTCCTGCAGCATTTACTCAGTGTGCTGGTTTCTTGCGATTAAATGGTGCTAAGAATCCATTGGATAATACATCTGTTCACCCTGAGTCTTATGAGTTGGCAGAACGTATTATTGGTGAATTAGGTTTACATTAAAGGATTTACAAGATAAATCCCAACTTGAAGCATTACAGGTTAAATTACCATTGGTTGATGTAGATAAGATGGCGCATAAGCTTGATGCGGGTATTCCTACTGTGCGAGATATCATTGCAGCTCTTGCTAAACCAGGTCGTGACCCTCGTGAGGATTTACCAGCACCTCTGACGCGTAAGCATGTGGTTAGCCTTGAGGATATTAAAGTTGGTACAGTTGTTAAAGGTACGGTGCATAATGTAGTAGACTTTGGTGCCTTTATTGATTTTGGTTTAAAAACGAATGGTTTATTACATCGTAGCGAACTATGCACGGCGAAACAACATCCTTCTGATGTACTTGCTGTAGGCGATATTATTGAAGCTGAGATCATCTCTGTTGATGTAAAACGAAATCGTATCGGATTATCCGTCAAGTCATTGAGAAATAAAGACAAGAAAAAGGCCTAATTTTGTTAGGGGAATTCGTAAAAAATTATACATGTCAAAATTGAACATGATTAAAAGGAGTCCTTTAGGTAATAGAGAACTCCTTTTTTGTGTACTTTGTTATCATAAATAGTGATAAGTATATCGATTTTGATATAGAATAAAACTATTGAGAATATAATAAAATCGTTATATCGAAAATTATAAAATAGATTGAAATAATTAGATATTGGGTGTATGATGAACTCATAGAAGATAATTAATAGTCGTTATCCATTAAAGGAGGAAGTACTATGAGTTTACATATTAGAGAAAGATATGGTCTTTTAATCAATAATGAATGGGTACCTGCATCTGATGGTGCTGAATTTAATGTATATAACCCTGCTAATGGCGAGCAACTTGCTGTTTGTGCAGAAGCTACGCAGGCGGATGTTGATAAAGCTGTAGCAGCTGCAACAGAGGCTTTTAAAACGTGGAAAACAGTTTCTCAAGTCGATCGGGCAGATTATTTATTAAAGATTGCAGATGCCATTGATGCTCACAAAGAACATTTGGCACAAGTTGAGACCTATGATAATGGTAAACCAATCCGTGAAACATTAAACGTGGATATTCCACTTGGTGCAGACCATTTCCGTTACTTCGCTGGCGTACTTCGCGCAGAAGAAGGTTCTGCACAAGTATTTGATGAAAATACATTGAGCCTTGTTGTGCGTGAACCAATTGGTGTAGTTGGTCAAGTGGTACCTTGGAACTTCCCGTTCCTAATGGCTGCTTGGAAATTGGCACCAGCGCTGGCAGCAGGTTGTACGGTTGTCATCAAACCTTCTAGTCATACATCTCTTAGCCTTTTAGTATTAGGCGATATTTTGAAAGAAATCTTGCCTCCAGGCGTTGTAAACATTATTACGGGTAAAGGTTCTAAATCTGGGCAGTACATCCTAGATCATCCTGGTTTCAGTAAACTTGCTTTCACCGGCTCTACAGAAGTAGGTCTTGATGTATATAAAGCGGCATCTGAACGCTTGATTCCTGCTACTTTGGAATTAGGCGGTAAATCTGCGAATATCTTCTTTGACGATGCGAACTGGAAACAAGCTCTTGATGGGGCAATGCTCGGCATCCTCTTTAACCAAGGTCAAGTATGCTGCGCTGGATCCCGTATTTTCGTACAAGATACAATTTATGATAAATTTGTAGCTGAACTTTCTAAATTATTTGATAAGGTAAAAGTTGGCTTACCATGGGAAGAATCTACTCAACTGGGTTCCTTAATTTACGAAGATCAAGTTAAGAAAGTACTTAGCTATGTAGAACTAGCTAAAGAAGAAGGTGCTCGCGTCGTAGCAGGTGGTGTACGCGTTACCGATGGCGAACTTGGTAAAGGTTGCTTCGTAAGACCTACACTTATCGTAGATGCTACAAATGATATGCGCGTAGCTCGTGAAGAAATCTTTGGTCCGGTGGCAGTAGTGATTAAATTCCATAGCGAAGACGAAGTAATCGAACAAGCCAATGATAGCCTATACGGTCTTGGTGGTGGCGTATTTACTCAAAACCTTAACCGTGCTATCCGTGTAGCTCGAGCAATCGAAACAGGTCGTATGTGGGTTAATACATATAACTCCATCCCAGCAGGCGCACCATTCGGTGGTTACAAACAATCTGGTATCGGCCGTGAAACACACAAGGTTATTTTGGAACACTACACTCAAATGAAAAACATCATTGTAAATTTGAGTGATAAACCATCTGGGTTTATGATTTAGATTAATAATTTAATAGATTTTCCTTTTACTTATATTTGATGAGAAGGCACCTCGAAGAGGTGCCTTTTTTGGCATAGCTTGAGGCCAGTCTTTTATATATGGATGTATACCATATGTTATAATTAAGGGCATATAAGAGTGTACTGTAGAAGAGACTGGAGAGACAATGAATCATATTCCCTTCAAAAAACTGTATAATCCCCAATATGATTTATTATCTATTAAGGATAAGGAAGAATTATTAAGTCAAATCGGAAAAATATATAATTTAGAGTTACTATGTTTTGATGAATTTGATGCATTTGGTAAATCCACCTATACGGCAATATATCGTTCATATGATGGCATAGATTTTGTATTTGTTCCTGGGGATACCGTTAGGCTCGGTCTTAATTTTGACAATAAAAAGTTGCAAGATGTTTTTGATAAAGAAAGCTTAATGGATCTTGTCTATGTATTTTTAGATGGTTACGAAGATGAAATTTATAGTGAAGAGGGTATTTTAACTAAGATTAGCGAAGCACTGGCAGATGAGGCAATAATATCTAACATAGAAAAGTATCTTACGCATAATTTTACCCAAGAGGGTGAATTTATAATACATCCGCTTTTAGTACAAAAAACGTATAGTGAAACCTGTTGGATACCTATTTCCGAAGAGGAACTTATACAAAATAAAGAGTGGCAAAATATGATTAAAAAAGCCGAGATAAAAGGCCTTTCTGAAGTTATGGTTCACAACACAGTTTGCTTATATAAAACAGATGATAGCAATTGGTGTGGCAAATATTATGAAGTCACCACATTTAAGAAACTGTTACAAAACATAAAAGATAATGGATACTCTCTTCCTACACAAAGAGAATGGGAGTATTTATCTGGCAAGGGGTGTAGAACTATTTTCCCTTGGGGAAATAATATAGATTTCTCTATGAATTTAAAACATATGGAATGGATGGATAATGATGGAGAGTATACATTAGAAAAGGAAAACTTTTTTGGATTGATTATCGGTGATGATCCATACTGCAGAGAAATCGTATATGATGATGAGGGATTTTCCTATAAAGGTGGAGATGGTGGCCGTAATATATGTGGGGGATTAGGTGTTGTTTGGGGTTATTTTCCGGTTTCGCCATACTTTAAAGATAAGGAATTATCAATAGGTGATTATATAAATGGTGGATATGATTTCTTTAGGAGGATTATAAGAATTGATGATAGGTGAAGCTCAAGGAGGACATTTAATTGCAAAGATATTTAATGGTTCTGGTGATAAAGCTACAATGACCAATGAACTGCTCATAGAAAAGATAAGCTAATAGCAGATTATGACTCTTCGCTAGAACAATGGCTGAGTGCTGCTGTAGGTGGTTATACTTTACATGTTATTGGTATTGAAGCTGGTGCACATATATCTGTAAATCAAACCATGGTTAAATTCGTAGGATATCAAAATCAACTTTAGAAGGGAAGAGAAATAATGTTTGTTAATCCATGGCAGTTTTGCGTGGCAATCGTTCTTATGATTTGGGGGACATATTTTATTACATATCGTTTCTGGTGTCGTCGAAAAGGTATTTCTGTAGAGATTTTGTCAGTTAAGCCTAGAATTATTAAAGAACTTCCTAATTTCACAGTTATTTATGGATATGATGTTAAGTATCTATTAAATGGTGTAGAATATACAGCTCAAAGCCTAGAGTTTTACATTACAGTATTGGTTCCAGGGCCGATGATCCCTTATAGTATGACGGGAAAATTGTTACAGAATGGAAAGGTAAGTCTTGATAAAGTAAAAACAAATATGACATATGGCGTTGTATTGTGGGTGTTTGCTATTATTTTCTTGGCTGAGTTATATTAATAGTTATTTATCTAATCGAATAGAGGTGTATTTATTAGAAATGGATAAACATGCCTCTATTGTGTATTTAGACATATTTAACTATTAATTACTCTAACATAGATAAGGATTATATTACATCCTTATTTATACATGTCTTTCAGCTCATAATACAATATGGGGTGTATCTTCAAAACTAAAGCCTATATAAGATTATAAAACTTATTAATCATAGGTGTTTTATTGTTATTCCAATAATGATGTTATAGTAAATACGGTTAATATCATATGTGTATTACATATGATTACCACCTTAATTATATTGTCAGTGATGAAATCAAAAATTATACTTTTTTTATATCATCATTTTAGTACATTCTTAGAGTATCATTCACAAGAAGTTATAACCTTATTGGGGGCAGTAAAATCAAGGTTTGTATTTTTATCAATACATTTTTGTCCTATAACCCCAATTTTTGTGTTTCTTATATTATAAAGGGGCTGCAACTAGAATGCGGAAAACCGCATTCTGTTACAGCCCCTTTCGAGTTATTCATTATAATTTTGTTTCCATAGCATTAGAAGACATTTTTTATGATGTAGTTGATCACGATGAGTGGAACGATACTAACTACTAAGGTTATTGCTGTATCGCGTACAGACATATTGTATTCTGCAATACATAGTTTTAATAAAGCAAATGCGGTCCACCCATAAACTAAAACATTTAAGATGAATATAACTGTTCTTACTAGACCATATGGGAATGTGTCAGTATAGATGCCTATCATGAACGGCATGAGCACGATATTTTGAACTAACACAAGTAGAGCATATACACTTACACCATACATGAATTGTTTAATTGTATCTGGTAAGTTTACGTTTACTGTAGGATATGTACGCTGACAGTAAAGTTAAAGATATAGCTTGCTAGTAGAGCAGGGATGATAGCTTTCAAAAGTCCTTTAAATATAAGACCCAATAAGGTAGTGAATGAAAAAATGGTAAAGAATTTATAACCTACAATGCTTGTTGTAATGCAAGCTAAGATATAGGTTAATATTGCCATTGCCAGATACGTAATAATACCCATTGGTAGGGCTTCACTAAGGGTGCCCGTGTTTTTTAGTTCATTGCTACCTTTTTCAGGGGACAAGGTAAGTGTTAATAGATGTGTCCAATTGATTCCGTTCATAATTTCCTCTCTCTCTAAATTAAAATGAATATATATACTGATTATTATAATCAGGTATATGTATATTAAATGAAAGAGAAGCAATCGTTTTATGAAAATCCTTTTAAAGCACTATTTAGTTTTGTTGACGTTAAATATTTTTAAATGTTCTGGCAGGGTAGGTGAACCATCAGCTGATTTTACTTCTACACGAATATTCATTGTTGTGTTGAACTGAGGATACATATTTTTACATTCCTCACAAAGTTGATTGATGCGAAGAAAGAGATTTTGAATATCATGATTGTGGACCGCATCATATGGAATAGTGAGGCTGAAACTCCAAGCATCTTCTCCGAAAAGGTATCTCCTATAAGATACATAGTTTAATTCTTCATCGGTGAGATATTTTTGAAATAAAGGGTATATGGTTACCAAAGGAATATTTGTATAAATGAATTTATCTGTAATAGGGAGGCCGCCACCATCGTAATTTACGTTTTCTTCCTGTATTAAAATAGGTAGATATGGATAGGCGTCGAAGGTTGCGGTCCAGGTGTGGTTAATGTGTTTTTCTATGGTGTAAGGCATATGAGGGTAGTTTTGAGATATATATTCTTTTACTTCCTCAGTAGAATAGTGTGTGAATAGGTGGCATCCAGATGTGGTGAGTAGTATAGCGAGAAACACCATAGTTGTAAAGGCTTTATGCTGTATTTCATTTCAATGGATCTCCTTCGAATATAAAGGCGTATTCATTACAATAGTATTATACTTAACATAATTTCTTTATTAATATTGGGATAAGCGGAATATTTTTCTGTACTCTTCCGGTGCATCAGAACCATCAGACGGTTTTATGATGACTCTAATATATATTTTTTCTTTGAAGTCTGGATAGGTGTTAGCATATTCTTTGCAGAATTGATCCATTCGATTGTAAAAATTTGTTACATCTTGGTTTTCTATGGCTGAATAGGGGATAGGCATTTCAATATACAAAGAAGATGTGTCATATGTAGCATAGGATAACTCTTCTGCTGTTAGATAGTTTTTCATTAATGGGAATGCAGTTATTAACGGGATATTGGTTATCAGTGTTCGATCAACTTGTGGCACAACAGGTGCAGATGTGTGCAAGACTTCAGATATTTCAATGGGCATTTGTGGATATTTGTCAAAGGTGATTTGCCATGTATTGCCCCTTCGTGACTCTAGGTGGTAGGTCAGATTAGGATAGTTCTTATTTATATATTGGTGTACCTCATCCTCACTGTAATGGGAGAGAAGATGACAACCTGTTGTCATTATGAGAGAGAATATAACTAATGGTAATAATACAAATCGTTTAAGAGTAAGTGGTTTCATTGTATGTTCCTTTTATAATGCTCTTGAATGTTCAGTAAAATTGTAATACCTTAAAAGGCATTGCTTAATTATTGGCGGAATTTTGGGGTATATTATATTAATTATATTATACCCTAAATTATATGTTTACTCATATAGTTGATTAGTATAAGCGGATATATGTATTAGAAAATAGTTTGATGTAATAGCTTTCACAATCGAAATATGATATACTATTCTAACGCGCATAATTCGTGCGCGATAGGAGGAAACACATTTAGATGTTAGAAAAATTTGAACAATTAATGATTAGCGAACCTGTTCTACGTGCGTTAAACGATATGGGCTTTGAAGAGCCTACGCCAATTCAACAGGAAGCTATCCCAGTAGCCATGAGCGGTAAAGACATGATTGGTCAAGCTCAAACAGGTACTGGTAAGACAGCGGCCTTTGGCCTACCTGTATTGGAACGCGTAGACGGCAGTAATCGTCACGTTCAAGTAGTGATTTTGTCCCCTACACGAGAATTAGCTATTCAAGTAGCAGAAGAGCTTAATAAAATGGCTCAGTATACGGATATTACGGCATTGCCTATCTATGGTGGCCAAGATATTAACCGTCAATTCCGTGCATTGAAAAAGAATCCGCAAATCATTGTTGCCACACCAGGCCGATTGATGGACCATATGGACCGCGGTTCTATTAAATTTGAAGACGTTAAGATTGTCGTTCTTGACGAAGCTGATGAAATGTTAAACATGGGCTTTGTAGATGACATCAACAAAATTTTAGGGGCTATCCCAGAAGATCACCAAACATTGCTATTCTCTGCAACAATGCCTAAGGCTATTCGCGAGTTAGCAGAAACATACCTTACAGAGCCAACGTTGATTCGTATGAAACCTACGCAAGTAACGATGGATCTTATCGAACAATACTATATCGAAGTACAAGATCGTCAAAAATTTGACGTGTTGTGCCGTTTGTTCGACTTACAAGCGCCAGAGTTGGCTATCATCTTTACACGTACGAAACGTCGTGTTGATGAAGTAACAGAAGCTCTTAAAAAACGTGGCTATATGGCGGAAGGTATCCATGGTGATTTATCACAACAAAAACGTGATAGTGTAATTCGTCAATTCCGAGAAGGTACAATTGACATCCTTGTAGCTACTGATGTGGCTGCTCGTGGCCTTGATATTTCCGGCGTATCTCATGTATATAACTATGATTTGCCACAAGATCCTGAAAGCTATACGCACCGTGTAGGTCGTACAGGTCGTGCAGGTAAGGCAGGCGAAGCCTATACATTTGTTATCCCTCGTGAAATTGAACACCTTCATGCTATTGAACGTTTAACAAAACGTAAAATTGCAAAACGTCGTGCTCCATCTTTGGGCGAAGTTCTAGAAGGTCAACAACGCCTTGCTGTTGAAAGCTTAATTGAAATGGCTGGTAATACAGAAGAGTTGGCACCATTTAAGGTGAATGCAGAAGAGTTGTTGAATGATACTGATTCCGTTACATTGATTGCGGCAGCACTTAAGTTGCTTACGAAAGAACCAGATACAACACCTGTCAATATTACAGAAGAAAAGCCTTTACGCGTGCGTCGTCGCCGTGAAGGTGGTCGTGGTGATCGTCGTCGCCGTGATGGAGACCGTCGTAGAGATGGGGACCGCCGCCGCGATGGTGAGCGTCGTCGTGATGACCGTCCGCGTCGCAGTCGTGATGATCGCAAAGGTGACCGTCGTGATAGCCGTCGTCGTGATGATCGTCGTAGCGACCGTCCTAGAGCCGATCGTAAACCTCGTCATCAAAGCGAAGGTTTTAAACCATACTTTAAAGACTAATATGGTATGAACTTTGTTTAATGTATATTCATAGTAGGATTGCTATTGAACATAAGTTATGAAAACGTGGATTGTATAAATCCACGTTTTTATTGCTTAAAATCTACTAGAATGGTACAATAAATAATAATTATTGTTTGAAAATGGACGATAGAGTACCGATATGTTTCCAAGTGGAGAAAGGTAGATTATTATGGATATCGCACAAATTTTGCGAAGCGAAGGGTTTAAGGTAACCCCTCAACGAATTGCAATTTATGATGCTTTGCGTGGTCATCACAATCACCCAACAGCAGAGATGATTTATCATAGCTTGCGTCCTACACATCCAAGCATGAGTTTAGCAACCGTATACAAAACAATGGAGATTTTTGAAAAAATTGGCCTTGTTAAGGTATTGGAAGTGGGCGATGAACGCGCACATTATGATTGGGATACAACAGCTCATGCTCATATTCGCTGTGTTCGTTGTAACAAGGTAGAAGATATGATGAATGTTGATCTACATGCTATTGCTGATATTGCTGGAAAAGCTAGTGCTTATCAAATTACAGGACAACAAATTACATTCGAAGGCGTATGCCCAGAATGTGCAAAAAAAGAAAGTCACTAACAGACGCCCCCTGCGTATAAGATGCAGGGGGTTTTTGAGTAAATAGAGTGGAAAGGAAATTTAATGTTTATTATAGGTTCACATTTATCAATATCAAAAGGGTATTTACATATGGGAAAGGAAGCCACTAAGATTGGGGGCAATACATTTCAATACTTTACGCGCAATCCTAGGGGTGGTAGCATGCGTGCTCTCGATGTGGAGGATATGAATAGCCTTAGTGCGTATATGAAAGAACATAACTTTGGTACCTTGTTAGCTCACGCGCCTTACACGTATAATCCATGTGCAGCAAAGGAAGATTTGCGCGCTTTTGCAAAACAATCCATGAAAGAAGATTTAGAGCGCATGGAATATTTACCCGGCCAGATGTATAACTTTCATCCCGGCAGTCATGTAAAGCAAGGTGTTGACCAAGGCATCGAATACATTGTGGAGTGCTTGAATGAAATCTTATTCCCAGGTATGAAAACCACGGTTCTTTTAGAGGTTATGGCTGGTAAGGGTACGGAAATTGGCTCTCGTTTTGAAGAAATTGCTCGTATTATTGACGGTGTAAAATTAAAAGAGTACATGGGTGTTTGTGTAGATACTTGCCATATTCACGAAGGTGGTTATGACATCGTTAATAATTTAGATGGTGTCATCGACGAGTTCGATCGTATTGTTGGTCTTGACCGTTTGAAAGCGATTCACTTGAATGATTCAAAAAATCCTATGGGGGCACATAAAGATCGTCATGAAAAAATTGGGGAAGGTCATATCGGTATCGATGCAATTGCCCGCATTGTAACACATCCTAAATTGACGAATTTGCCATTCTACTTGGAAACGCCAAATGAATTAGATGGTTATGCTAAAGAAATTGCTATGTTGCGCTCTATCGTAGATAATCAATAATCAAGCAAAATAAATTGAGTTATATAACAATTGGTATAAACTAAATATATAAGGTGTAGGGAGAACTGGAAAGGGGGATGAAATGCGTTTTTTACATACTGCGGATTGGCATTTAGGTCGTATTTTTTATGGTCAGTACTTAACAGATGACCAAGCTCATGTGTTGGAGTATCAGTTCTTTACTATTTTGAAAGAAGAAAAAATCGATGGCATCTTGCTGGCAGGGGATGTATTTGATAGGGCGGTACCACCCATTGAAGCTATTGAATTATGGGACTCTATCATTACTCGTCTCGCTATGGATTTTAAGGTCCCTCTATTTGTAGTGAGTGGAAACCACGATGGAGCGGAACGCCTTGAAGTGGGACGGTCTATGCTAGGGCAGTCGGGTATTCATATTTGGGGATCCCCTCATCATGCATTACAACCCTTTGAATTTGAAGGCGCTGATGGTAGGGTGGTCATTTGTCCTATGCCGTTTAGCGAACCTCGTCGTATAGGTGACGCTTTGGGACTGAGCTCCAGTGAATCAAAACCAGTTGATACGGATACGGCTGAGGATACTTTGTTTTCCTATGTAGATGATAAGGATCAAGAAGCGGTCGCACTTAATTTACATAATTATGACCAAATGTATCAGTCTTGGAGTGATTATCTATATAAACAAGTGCCAAAACAGATGCGTAGCATTGCCATTAGTCACGCCTTTGTAATGGGTGGCGAAGTAGGTGGTTCGGAACGAACATTGTCTGTAGGTGGTAGTGAACAGGTGAGCCCTCACGTTTTTAAAAACTTTCACTATACAGCTCTTGGACATTTACATGGACCGCAACGGATGGGGGCAGACCATATTCGCTATAGCGGATCGCCATTGAAGTATTCCTTTGATGAACATGGGCAGAAGAAATCTTTTACCATTATTGATATGGATACAAAGGGGAAGGTAGATATTAGTACAATCCCTGTAGAGGCGAAGCGGGATGTAGTCATCTTGGAAGGTTATTTTGAGGACCTTTTAAATAATACAGCCCTCCAAACGAAACATAAGGATGATTACGTGCAGGCACGCCTCCTAGATACGATGCCTATCATGGATGGCATGGCTAAGTTGCGTCAGGTCTATCACCGATGTATGACCATTGAATTGGCAGGGCGCATAGCAACACCTGTGGTAGATATGGGGGATGCCGTATTTAAAGAGTTAAACGAGCGTGAATTATTTAATCAGTTTGCTGAAACCGTGTGGAAGAACCCCTTAACAGAGCGTGAGCAACAATATATCAACTCTGTATGGGATCGAATTTTAAAGGAGGACTAGATGAAGCCTATATCTTTAACTATAGAAGCCTTTGGTCCATATCGAGATTCGGTTACCTTGGACTTTAGCGAATTAGAGAATCATTCTATGTTCCTCATCTCCGGTCCCACAGGAGCAGGGAAAACATCCATTTTAGATGCTATGGTGTATGCCTTGTATGGCGAGCCAAGTGGAGAAGTGCGGAAAACCGATGCTATCCGCAGCGATTTTGCAGAACCTGAGCGGATGACACGTGTAGATTTTTCCTTTGCCATCGGAGATGCTCAATATCGTGTTGAAAGATTACCAAAACAGATGGTAGCCAAAAAACGCGGTACAGGTATGCGCGAACAGAACGCTAGTGCCACTGTCTATGAAATGAAAGCTGGTGAGTGGAAGGTTATCGCCACCTCTGCGGCTGACATTCGCGATACGATTCAACGAATCATAGGTTTTCGGAAGGATCAATTTTTACAAGTGGTTCTATTGCCACAAGGGGAATTCAGAAAACTCCTTGTTGCCTCTACAAATGAACGGGAGGAATTACTACATACGCTCTTTAGAACAGAGATATATCGAAAACTACAAGAGGCTCTTAAATCAGCTTATGATGACGAAAAAGCTGGCATTGAAGAAAATTTGATGAAACAAACGGCGTTGATACAGTCTATTCCTCACGATGAAGAGACTCCAGTGCTAACTGTCGAACATGTACGTGAACTGTTATCTAATCGAGTACCACATCGTGATGTACTTGTAGTAGAACGAGATAGGGCTGTTAATGAGGTAGAACAATTTAATGCCTTGCGTAAGGAGTGGGCCCTATATAACCAAGCTCAACAATCTCTAGCACAGGCTACATCCCAATTAGATTTGGTGAAAGCTAAAGAACCTGAGCGTACACAATTGAGTGAAAAGGTTCAATTCCTCAATTCCTTATCTCCAGTTCATGCATTATATCAACAATACATTGATAAACAGTCTAGTCTAACAACATTAGAACGGGCACTGTCCGATGCAGAAAAAAGTGTGGACACTGCTACTCAACATGAGACTAACTGTATAGAGGTTTATGAAGCGTTAGCATCTCAAGCTGAAACGATACAATCTAAGAGGACTACTTTGGCTCAACTCCAACAACAGTCTGAAAAGTTTGATGAGTTAGGATTGTTGAAAAAAAAAGATGTTTACACTACGTGGTAATGTAAAACAATTGGACAGTAAAAAAAGTGAAGCGGATCTAGAGATACAACGCCAGCTCATCAAACAGATAGAAGTAGATGTTGAGGGTTTACGTAAACGCTTTCAAGAGAATAGTACAATACTGGAGCAGGTTCCTGTTATTCAAGAACAGCTTAATCAGGTGCACAGATATTCTGAGTTGGTAGAAGAACTTAGTCAGGTTCAAAAAGAAATCGACATTAAGAATGAAATCGTATCAACTCTGGATACAACAGTGAAAGAGGCGAAGGTACATTTAGAGCGGCTAGAGCATTTAATGCAAGAAGGGCGCGCGTATGAACTGGTTCCTTTCGTGAAAGAAGATGAGCCTTGCCCAGTATGTGGATCTACAGAACATCCTCATTTAGCAACTAAGCCAGAATTATATCCTACTAAGGATGAGGTTGAAGCTGCTCGAGGTATTCGTGATAAAGCGTTACAACAACAAGCGAATGAAGTTGGTCAAAGGGATGCGTTAGTGGGGCGGATGCATGAATTATCTAACCATATGGACGCACAAGTTTCGATTCTTCATTCCTCTATAGATGGTTTTTCTAAGGAAAACTTTGCATTGCTTCAACAAGTTCTGTTATCTCAAATGGAACGATTCAAAACGTTACGTGGTGAATCTGAACAGCTAGGTAAGACTATTTCTGATGCGGAGCGTAGGTTAAGCACCGCTAAGGATACGTTGGCTAAATCAGAACTTGCACATAATGAATTGCTTAAAGCATTGCATGAACTAGAGATTAGTATCAGTTCTGTACAAGCAAAAATAGATTCCTTATCAGAGTCGTTGCCTACTACGGATATAGAGTTGTGGCGTAAGCAAGTGACATTCTTAGCGTCAGAAATTAAAGAGTATGATGCGCAGTTAACAGTGACTACAAAACAATTAGAGGAGGCTCGAGGGCAGCTAAGTGCTAAACGAGGTCGACTAGAAATCTTATCTTCTCAAGTAAAAGAAGAACAAAAGAATCTTGATTTTCTCCATAGGGGAATATATACAGTCATTGCAATCTATATCGTTAAGTGAAATTGATTTTGTAGAAGCATTGAGTGACTTTAATGCGTTAGAGGATTTTAAATCTAAGTTATATGACTTGGAAGAGGCCTTTAGTACAGCACAAGCTGTATATGATGCGGCACTAAAGACTACGGAGACTGTGGTTAAACCTAGCGATACTGTTTTCGGATGAAGTATATGATGCAGCGGTAGAACGTCGTGATACATTGGTGGGCCATTTAGCGGCTTGGGATAAAGAAACACAGCATATAGAAACTACACTTGCTTCACTAGAGGAAATTGAATCGGCTATGGGTGAGGCCCGAGAGAAGGTAGCCTTCTTAAGTCGATTGAATGATCTCGCTAATGGGGGTGAACAAGGTTTTAAAAATGTCACCTTTGAGCGCTATGTATTGGGGGCCATTTTAGATGAGGTTGTTTATGCAGCCAATTTACGTCTTCAAAAGATGAGCCGTAGCCGTTACTCTTTGGAGCGTTCAGACTATACCGGTGGCGGCCGTGGTAAGCAAGGCCTTGATTTGGCCGTAATGGACGCTTTCACAGGACAATCTAGACCTGCGAATACCTTGTCAGGGGGAGAAACATTCTTGGCCTCTATGGCACTTGCCTTAGGTCTTGCCGACGTGATTCAAAGTTATGCCGGTGGTATTCATATGGATACGATGTTCATTGATGAAGGGTTTGGTACACTTGACCCTGATACATTGGAGCTCGCTATGGAAACATTGGTACAACTACAATCATCGGGGCGCCTTATCGGCATGATCTCCCATGTACCTGAGTTAAAGACGCGGATACCTGCCCATTTAGAAGTCACACGTGGTGATGAAGGTAGTACGGCAAAATTTGTGATTAACTAGCTATAGAATTATAAAATGTGATACTATTAAAAGAGGATAATTCCTACAAAAACATACTGTATTTACATAAGGAGGTCCTATGAAGTTTTCATTTGCTCATAATAATATAAATGTTAAGGATCTTGATAAGAGTTTAGCCTTCTATAAAGAGGCTTTACTGCTTGAAGAGGCTCGTCGCTTGGAAGACCCAAGCGGTGCTTTTACCCTTGTATATTTAAAAAGTCCATATACGGCACATGAATTAGAACTTACATGGTTGCGCGATTGGGATCGCCCTTATAATTTAGGGGATAATGAATTCCACTTGGCATTTTATGTAGATGACTACGAAGCAGCTCTAAAAAAACATAAAGAGATGGGTGTTGTAGCCTATGAAAATGCCGACATGGGTATTTATTTTATCGCTGATCCTGATGGATATTGGACAGAAATCATTCCGGCGGGTAAATATTAATGGAATATATGTTAACTCGTTTAGAGTGGTTGGTTGGTCCTGATAAAATCCAAACATTAAAGGATACATCTATTGCGCTCTTTGGTGTTGGTGGTGTCGGCGGTGGTGCCCTCGAGGCTCTAGTACGTGCTGGTGTAGGGCGCATCGTTATTATTGATGGTGATTCCATTGCACCCAGCAATTTAAATCGTCAAATGATTACGACACACGATACCATTGGAGAACGTAAGGTTGAGGTCGCAAAGGCGCGAGCTCTTTCCATCAATCCTGATGTAGTGATAGAAACTCACGATATTATGTATACTGAGGAGAAATATCCTGAATTTATTCAAAGCTTGAACGTTGATTATGTAATCGATGCCATTGATATGGTAACGGCAAAACTCAATATTATCGAGGTTTGTCAACGTGAAAGCATCCCCGTTATTTCCTGTATGGGCGGCGGTAATCGCTTTTACCCAGAGAAACTTATGATTGCAGATATCAATAAGTCTCATACATGCCCGTTGGCACGCGTTATGCGCCGGGAACTCAAGAAACGGGGTATAAAAAAACAATTAGTTTTATTTTCTACAGAAAAACCGACAAAACCACAGTTCCGCGGCGAAGCAACGAGCCCGGGAACATGTAGTTTTGTGCCACCAGTGGCAGGTTTTATATTAGCAGCACATGTGTTGCGTACAATTTTGGAGGTACCTGAACAATGAAACAAGCAAAAATCCATATGGCAAAAGGTGGAGACATTGTAATTGAATTATTTGATAAAGAAGCACCTGGCACAGTACAAAACTTTATCGACCTTATTAATAAAGGTTTCTATAATGGATTGACATTCCATCGTGTAATTCCTGGATTCGTAGCGCAAGGTGGTTGCCCTAATGGCAATGGTACAGGCGGTCCTGGTTACACAATTAAAGACGAATTGATTGGCAATCCTCATAAACACGAACGCGGTGCGTTGTCTATGGCTCACCGTGGTCCTAATACTGGCGGTAGCCAATTCTTTATCGTATACGAACCACAACCTCATTTAGATGGTGTACATACTGTGTTTGGTAAAGTAATCGAAGGCATGGATGTAGTTGATGGTATCCATCAAGGCGATATCATGGAAACAGTGGAAGTAATCGAAGGTTAATCTCATGAATGATGTATCTGTTAAACATCCGGAGTGGCTTGATATCGATGTAAATGGGACTATATCACACGGCTATGACCAAGAATGGTTTGATGATGAATGGCAACGTTTGTCTGGTTGTGGCCCTACATCGGCTACACAGGTATTGAGTTATTCTGAATTTCGGGATGGTCTATTAGATGTGTCTACTACGGCGAATCATACATTAGCATTAGAACGTATGAATGTCGTGTGGGAACTATGTAAAACCAAGATTTGGTGGTGGCGTTTATAAAACGCAATGGATGGAACGCGGCCTTAGTCGTTTGTTTGATGATAAAAATTTGCCTTATGAGGTACACATGCTTAATGTATCTCCCTTTTCTGCATCTCGCGTAGAAGTAGAGGCGGCGGCGCAGTTTATTCACGATGCATTATCACAGGATGTTCCTGTAGCGTTCTTAAATCGCCATAAAGGTAAAGAACCTGCGCTCTATACATGGCATTGGGTGCCTATTTATAGGATGTTCATGGATGGTGATGATATTCGTTGCGGTATTTTTGATGAAGGAGAAATCCGTGATTTCTCACTAGTTCATTGGTTGCAAGATACCATCCTTGGCGGTGGATTCTGTTATATAACTAAGAAATAATATTAGTATTATGAGAGCGATGGTGAAAGCTATCGCTCTACCTATATAGGAGGTTATTATGAGTCAATGGATTACAGAAGAGCAAACGCCTCATTTACGTCTCAGTGCTGAAGCAGAAGAGGTACTTTATTCTGGTGAATCTGAATTTCAAAAAATTGAAGTATTTAAGTCTAAAGAATATGGCATGATGCTTGCATTAGATGGTGTATTCCAAACGTCTGAACGGGAGGAGTTTATCTACCATGAAATGATTGCTCATGTACCATTGTTTTTTGCATCCAAATCCAGAACGGGTACTGATTATCGGTGGCGGTGATGGCGGTGTAGCTAGAGAA
>BNJU01005576.1_pt1 | contig 43330 bp, 74 predicted proteins | sample 8539281 | NCBI WGS metagenome assembly BNJU01 (sample SAMD00202456, study PRJDB9452) | human saliva metagenome | isolation source: human saliva | place: Japan
AAAAACACAATAAAATAAGAAAAAGTAAATGCAAAGCCCATTATTTTTACTTTTTTTAAAAAAACATCTCAAAAAAATGCCATAACTCTAGTCTATATGTAACAAATATGTAACAAAAATACACTATATGTTGTGCTTTTTCTGATATACTTTTACCACAACATATAGTGCTAATAATTCTATTTTTCATTTTTGCCCTGAAATTTACAAAAAAACAATTCCGCAAAGTATTTTTCTTTACAGTTTCATCGCTTTCTTCAAACGCTCCAAATCTATCAAATCAACAGTTATCATTAAAGCGATAAAATTTGTACCTATCAAGTATTAAATCTTCCGTTTTTGACTTTTTCTTCTATGGAATCAAATATTTCTTTTTTGCTTTCGCTCTTCAGCTCGCTCCGCAACAAATTCAGATTCTGCCTTCTTTGATAGCCTCTTAATTTCAGCGTGATTGCTGAATTTAAAAATATCAGTGCAAACATTACAATTGCAAACTTTCTACTTCTGTGATATATTTTTCATCTTTATCATCTCTCTTCTTGACAAATCCGAACTTTTCCAGCATTAGTTCCAAAAATCCTTTGCTGATTCCGTATCTTTTCTGATTGATCGTTTCCATTACAGCTTCCCCAAAAAAACCCAGCACAGGACTCCAAGGATATAGAAAACCAGCATTGAAATGCCCCACCACTTTGTTAAGAGATAGAGCAATAGCCATTGTCATTCCAGCAACGGCTATACGTTTGATATACGGTTTTACTGGCTGATTGTCTATCATTTTCTGGGCAACCACTCCGAACAACACCCCGCTGAAAAACAATATCAGAAAAAGTCCGTGATTGTCTATTATTACCTTTAAATCCTCTATCATTGATTATGCTCCTTATATTCCTATCGCTGTTTTTCTTCTCCAACTATTTTTATGTATTATTTCATCTATATTTACAGTTTTTTCAAGTGTTTCAGCGCCCTTTAGTAATAAATCTTCAGTAAATCTTTCAATGTCATCAGGAATATATGGATTGTTTATCTCTTGCGCTTTTTTTATAAAAATCCTTAAACTTCCCAAAAAGTTATTCTTAACAGCTTCCAGTTTTTCTATTCCTTTTTTAGCTCCAAAAATTATTTCCTTTTTCTAGTACTTCTTTTTCTGGTAAAATCTACCAGCATTCCTATTAAAATTACTTGTAACTGTTTATCCATTTTTATCATCTCCTATTTTTTATTATTTTAATTCAATGTGTGGATAGTCCTTGAATTTTCTCCAATCTCCACCCCACTCAATATTTATTTTCATTTCCTCTGCAATCTTTTTTAAATGTTCTGCAACCTCTTTATATTTTTATTGTTATCCCAATCAATATTCCCTGGAATCGATGGATCATAAATCGCAAAGTCGACAGCGTGTCCATATCCATCACTTTTAGCCTGATGATTTGACTTATGTTTATACCCGTCACAATTTGTTACAATTTTGCCAGGTTTTGTCCTTCCTTGACTATATAATTCTTTTTGATACTCCGCTGTCCTCAATCCTTGTACTATCATAAAAATCATGTGGACTGTTAAATATTGCTCTCTTAAATAATTCCGAAAGTTTTGGATGAACTCCTTCTAATCTACTTAAACTTAATTTACTTAATGCATACATCTACATCACTTCCTTTTTCTTTTTATTAATTCCATATTTTTTAAATACTTATACAATTTTGCCGGGCTAAATTCATTAGCTTTCAATTCTCTTAAATTATATGTCAAACTTCCATCTAATCCTTTATTTATGAGATGTAAACATAATTCTGAACAAAAATACTTGTCTCTATGTTCAATCCCCAATTCCAATAACTGGCTTAGGATAATTGCCCTATAATCATACCCTTTACCTTTCAGCTTTTTAAATTCCTCTAATACAACTGACACTACTATATTTTTTTATCAAGCTCATAAATATCTGTATTATCTTTACAGCTGAAAGGCTTTGTTGTACTCCACCAGGATTGCTCAAATACACATAATCATTATAAATAAATTCACAATGACTATATTTGCCTAACGTTCTCAATGATATTAAAAATCAATTAGACTTTTTGGCTTATGAAAACTTATGTATAAAGTATTTTTCTTTAATTTCATATTCTCTCCTTTTTAATTTTGAAAAGAACTCTCTGACGTCAAGTTCTAACATTTGTTCAATAGTGTATCTTTCAAGTCCTGCAACAGCCGTTTGTTCAGCAACATCAGCTATTTCAACTGTATCTTGTATTTTTCGTTGCTAAAACTTTTTAATTCAGCTCGATTCAATTCGATCAAATTCAACCATTTTTTATCATTTAAAACTTTTTACTTTCTCGATCTTATCTTGTTCTAAAGTCCACATCAGCGACATTTTTAGAGACAAACTATTTCTGTTTTTCGTTGTTCTCAAATGTGTATTTTTTTGCTATTTTTCGATTTCAAGTAGCTGATTTAAAAATTTGATTTAGCTTCAACTAAATCTTTTTGACGCTTTTTCTCTTAATTCTTTTTAATTTCGCATTTAACAAATCATTATCAATTTTTCCAAAGGCGCGCGTTTTTATCCCACACGCTCCAGTCATTTGGCTTTGTAACAATTTTTATTTCTTCATCTTTTATATATTGTCCATCTGATAAAATTATTATTCCTGCTTGAACCTGTTCTGAAATAGTCATTTCTCTAATTCTTCCATTTTTCAATAATTGGATTTTTTTAATTTCAGAGTAGGATATAAAATTTTTCCCCTTCTCTGTACTCGCTACAATATTTTTAATTTATCAGCCTCAAATTTTTTTCTGTGATGGTGCTAAAAATATTCCTATTATATTCCCATTTTTATCGTATAAATATATTCTAAATCCTTCCATTCTCATTTCTCCTTTCAAAAATAATTCTGTGCTAACTTACGAATTTGTATGATTTGTTATTATATTTTTAAAAATTTAAATACTGGTTTTTGTTGTTGATAGTCCGTGCATTTATTTTTAACAGCGGTAATACCTTATTCAATATAAATAACTTAGAAATACAGAACTCGGATATATGAAAATTATCCAGGTTGAAGGCAAACTTAGTGTGACTGTTCTGTTTTGCTGAACTAATCTAAATGTTTCATTTGTAGATGTTAGTCCCATGTGCTCAACAAAACTTGGGTTCGGGAACGTGTGTATAGTTCTAGTGTTACCTTTGCTTCTCGAAATACACACTGTCATAGACAAAAACCTTTTTCGTTTAAAGCCGGAGTGTAACAGAACGCCCCTCAATCCCCGTTGTAAATATTTCCTGTTTCGTACGTTTTGAACAAATTTTTCTACTTTGTCCGAAAGTCAACATTCGTAATATCCACAAATTTAGTAATATCAAAACTTACACTCGTATGATTCTGTATACATTTATATATTTTCCCATCTGTCAAATCATTTATGTACCATTTCCCAGCTTCTTTGTTTTCAACTTTGCTTACATATCCGCCTAAAGATTGTCCCTATTGCTTGTTTCCAAATTTCTGAATTTATCGCATTTCCTGTTTCTGTACCGAATTTAACAATTCCTGCTTTTTTTCTGTTGTTGCACTCGAGTTTGACCATCGAGATGTTCCAATATCTCATACAACTTCATAAAATTCCTTGATACTTTTTCTCAAATCAGCAACCGTGTCTAACTGAAATAGCTCAAAAAGTTCGTTTTTAGTACTTGGCGGTATAAAAAGTATTTTCATCTATATTTTTATTAAATCTAATGTCGCTTGTTTCATTTTATCTCCTTTCAACTAATACACAATTTTTTTATATCATACCAAACTGGAATGACTTCATAAATCAATTCTAGCCAGTATTCCAAATATTCTTTATCTACAACGGATGAATGGAAATTTACTACATATTGGAAATTATTCTTATCGTTTGTTATTGTTACACTATCATTGAAAATAAAATACAACTTCATTGTATCTTCAAAATACTTTAGAGTGGTCGATCGCCTTAAAATTCTTTTTTTGCTATAATTCTGTTTTATTTTAAATATTGTTGCAAATTTTTACTTGAGACTAATCCATATTTTTCCCTCTAATTTTTTTCCAAAATTTCACTTCTTGCCGTTGTAAATCTTCTGTTTTTATTAAAGTTCCTATTTTTAAATTCCAATGATTTTTAGCTCAACATCTGCAAAATGAAATATATCCTGAATGAGAGATGAATTTCTGAATATTCCTGGAAGTGATTTTTATCATACTGTTGTAATAATCATTTTTTTAGCAAGATTATACATAACATCCATAATCGTCATCATATATGAAGAGTATCGGAAATTGCTTTTTCAGTAATCTTTTGCTTGAAATTTACATAGTCATCTAATCCTACAAAGAATGAAAAAAATCACTTACTGTATAATTCAATAGCTCTAACGCTGTCATTTCAGATAATTTTTTTGGTATGTTTGACAAAAATTTGCTGTTTTAGGATTACTTTTAATCATAGCAAACTCTTTATCTCTACCATCATTTACAAAATCCCTCACATAGAAATTTGATAATTCATTTTCATTAAAATTATATTTAATATATTCGGTTGACTTTTGGTGTACATTTTTTTGCCATTAGTTTCTAAATCCAATCACATAAAAATTTTTGGCGATTTCATATTGCATTAAAGCATAAATTATAACCTCATCTCTTGCGTCAAAAGTAGCATAATTTATTAAATTTCCACCAGTTATTGAATCATAAATTCCAATTCCTATTACACGCCCCCAGTCTTCCCTTGCTTCAGGAAATTTTACTGAAGCCAAGTTACTTGTTTCATTCGATGTTGTTGACCCTGAAATTTATAGCCCTTCTTGTATACGAAGCTGAAACAAGCTCTGTAGTATTTTCTTTTCCATTTTCTCCCATTGTAACTGCTGTCAAAAGCCCAGCATAATATGTTTTGCCTTCAAACAGTGTATTCAATATTTTAGCTTTTGCCCCTAATGTGAATCCGCTCATTTTTCCTCCTAAAATTAATCTAAAGTTTTCAGCGTTATATTTAAAACACTTATTAAATCTTCATCTTCCAATATAATATCCTCTTTAGTGTTATTAATATCTATATTTGAAATTTTTCTTAAATGCTTTTATTTCTAACAACTTATCAATTACTTCCGCATAATAAATTCTATTCTCTTCAAACAATTTATCTAAAAACACTTGATTTAAAATATTTTTGTAAGTTCAATTGCACTTTTGCTCATTGAATTCCTTGTTTAATATAGCTTCAAATGTAAGACTTATACTTTTTCTCTTTGATAGTTTTTTACCGTAAATTCCACATCTGTTATAATTTCATTATCCAAATATGTTTTTATATTGTTCAGCTCTTCGTCTTTTAATTTCAGTCCAGCTTCGCCAATTCCAATAATTTTAGCTGTCCCTTTACCATTCCATCTTGGAATTACTCTTAATTTCTTCACATTCTTAAATTTATTTAGTATCATTTCTTTTAATCATATTTGTATTATAATTTACATTTGGGACCGATAATATTTTTCTTCTTCTCTCTCGCAATTCGGTGTCATTCTCTTCGTCTGTTCCATCTGAAATAATATTAAGATTTTTCTACTTTTTCAAGTCCGACATAACTTTCAGAGAATTTATTTATTTCCCCGATTCCACAATTTCCAATTATTCCAGCGATATTTGCAACAACATTAACATCGCTATAGCCAACTATTCCAGTTTCTTTGTATGCCACTATTTTTCGATTCAGTAATAGTGTATGTGCAATATTACTTGCTACTATCATTCCTTTTTGAATCAATGCCCGCTTGCCCATAAATTCTAACCGTTCCAGTTGCTACATTTGCCTTTTTCCTAAAAATATAGTCTTCTTTACAAATACTCTCCAAGATAAATACCTTCAGCTGTATCGACGCTGTAATTTTTTTGACATTTCATCATATAATTTCTGTTGCACAATTAATTCTGTTGAAAATGCTCTCACAATATCTGCTGTAAAACTTCCAGCGGTGTCACTATACTTAATCATAAATTCACCATTAAATATATCCGATACTAAACTGTTTTATATCATTTTTCATAAATATCTATATCTTTTTCTAGTTACCATTTCTTTACCTTCTTCCAATTAAAAATCTTTAAATTCAATTGTTTCAGAAATGTTGAGCATTTCTTTTTCTCCGCCTTTTTAACACTATATCGAACTCAAAACTTAGTTTATCTTCTTTAAATTCAGAATAATAATTTATAATTGATTTTTATATAATCGTGTTCTTTCAATGCAGATATTATCTCTCTTTTAATCTCACTTTGAGCATAATCTTGATACAGGGGATTTATGCCTTTGTGCTTGTTAATTCCTACACCAAATGGAAATATATCCCTATAGTACACTCTCCAAGCATTTTTAGTAACAATCAAACATTTAATAACCCATTGTTTGACAATTTCCTTTTTTTGTTGTTAAAAGAACCAGGGGTTCCTTTTTCATAAACAAAGTCACCTTTTTAAAGTCCCACTTCAAATCAAAAATAAACTTCAGAATTGTCATATTCCAAATTTTTGGTACTAGAATATATATCAAGAGCTGTAATCGCTGAATTAGGTAACATCTTATCCACCTGCCTTATTATAATAATAAACCTTGTCTACCAAATAAAACTTTTTCTGATTTTTTTAAATTCATTTAAGATGACTTCATCTCCAACTTTTTAATTCATCAGTCCACTTATTTGTTCCACTAGCTTTATATGTCCCTTTTTGCTGCTATTTTATTATGTGTGTTTCCGCCAGAATCCGTGTTCTCACTATCAGTCACATTTATTTCAATATTCCCTTCAACTTCAAATTCTCTGGTATATCCTGCTACTTTTTCAAAAGCTACAACAATTCTATCCGCCTTTAATATTATTCTTTCATCAATTTGAACTTCTAAATTTGGAGGTGCTTTTACAACTTTTCCCAAAAAAGGCCCATTCAATCAGGATTGCCAAAAATTTTTTCCTTAAAATCCGAGCTAAATTATCAAATGCCTTATTAGGTTCTGAATGTTTTGCTTCTTCAGGTTGCAACATTTCTTTATCCATAAAAATCACTCGCTTTCTCCTTCATTTTCTTCCAATTCTGCTACTAAATTTAAAGTTAAGCTCATAAAATATATCCCCATTCCGTAAAAACTGTATTTTTGACTAAAATTATGATTCACACTTTTAACTTCAAAAACTCCAGCAATACCAGTACTATTTTTAGGAATTTTAACCAAATCTCCTGCTCTTAAAACTGGTACTCCAGGAACTGTCAAAGTAAATGTTTTCTCAAGTTTATTTTTCTTTTAAAACATTTACAGCTTTTTATAGAGTTTTTCTCTTTTTTTGCTTCTTTTTCGATTTTTACTATCTTTTACACTTTTTACCAGATTTTTTTATTAGCTTTATTATCTTTTTACTAGAACTTTTGCTACTCTTTTGCACTTTTTTTATTTCTTTTTAGTGTTTTTAGCCATTACTTCTTACCTCTTGCTTTACTTCGTTTTAGAAGTTTTAACCTTAGTTTTTAATTTTTTTATCATCTTTTTTATTAGTTTTTATTGCTTTTTAGTCTTTTTCTACCTTTTTAGCCGACTTATCTTGATTGTTCTTCTCTTGTTTAACCATATGTTGTAGCAATCCATATTTTTTTGATATTTTCTTCATCTCTCGCTGTATCGACTTTATTCATTTTTCATCATCTCCGTCTACGACAATGACACTATTTCTCATATTTTTCAAAACTTACTGAATAATTAGGATCTTTTATAAAATTAAAAATATTTACAAATCCATTATCAATAGAAATTTTTATATTCTTTTGGGCTGTATTTTACTGTCTAAATATTTGTCGCTATTTCGTTTAGCAAAATGAAAAAGCATTATCTGCAAAATAAAAAAATACCAATTTTCCTCAGGATCTTCTTTTTATAGTTTCTATTATTTTTTTAATGATATCTGCGATACTTTCCTTGTAATAATATTCATCAATTTTTCACACTGCAGGGTTCGATAGTTCCAACAGGCATATCAAATTCATTTAACATCTTTTTTTATACATTTGTCTGCTTCTAAATTATCAAATTGAAAGATTTCAGATATTCTTGAAATATAAAAAGCTGGGTCATAAGCTGTAAATTTAGGAGCTTTGCTGTTTCACACTAATTTTAGGAATTATCCCTTGAAATATCAGAGTTTCCATATTGTCATAAAGTTCCACAAAATAAGCTCCTTTATCCAAATCAATTGTGTGATATGGCATATCTTCCCTATAATTGTATGCAAGTTCAAACTCCATTTGTGCTGTAATATTGTCTATACTGCTTGATAACTGAATATTATCTTTTTACAATGCTTGTCAAATCATATCTTTTTACTGTCCGGATCAGTTACTATTATTTTCATCTTTATCACTTACCTTGTAAAATAATTTTTCTTCAGTCGCCTCAGCTTCTTCTATATCCGAAAAACTCTGGAAACTCTTCAAATTCAATATCAAAATTTAGTGTTCCGATAGCATCAAAACTGCACTCAAATTTATTCACAGTTGCAAGAAAATTCAAGTCAACAGGATTTAAAAATAGAACTAAGAGTCCCTTTCCTAATTTCCCTACTAAAATAACCCGTATCGGCTTATCAGATATTTCCAGTGATTTTAAATAACAGGAATGTTGTAAACAGGGTCAAGCAAATGGTGTGCCGCAAATTTATATTTTCTGTTCCGGAATAAAAGAACTAAAAAGCTAGAGACTGTAATTTCTTCTTATTTTTAAGTTTTAATATGCCATTTACGGTATCTATACTTTCCCATCCACCGATACTTTTAAATTTCATCTCACTAGGTGGAACTGGAAAAAGATAAAATTCTTTTTAATTCTGATATCTTACTATTTATTTGTGAAAAACAAGGCATTTCCACCTGCTATACTGTCAACTTTTCCTTTTTAAATCATTCAAACCACCAGCTAACATTCCCTTTCGCTTTTTCAATGAAATTGTTGTCCCAAGTTTTTTTGAGATAAAAAAATCCATTGTGTTAAATGATTTATTTCCTAAAAATTCCAGCTCCTTATAATCAACATTCTCGTCAAATTTAATAAATATTTTTATAATCCAGTGGTCCCATAACCTATCCTTTCTGCAAACTTGCTGCAATTTTTATTCGCTATCGTATCTCCACTAGGAGCTGCAGGGAATATAACATTAATTTTAATAGCCCTTTACCGCTCCTACAACTTCTCCCTAATTTTCCAACAATCGCACTTTTTAGTAGCAGAAATTTCACCTTTCAAGGCGTTAATTTGTCCCTTTAATTTCTCCTAAAATACTGTTTCTAGTCGTATCAAGCGGATTTCCTTTTATATCTGCACTCACTTGTTTTACTGCTTGCTGTAAATTATTAAAAGCCGCAGGATCTATTTTCATTTGAGTATTCGCAAATGAACTAGGATCAACTTTCATCTGCATTTCATTGAATGCGCTTGGGTCTATTTTTCATTTTGGGTATTTGCAAGCGAAGCAGGGTCGATTTGGACCTTTGCCGTTGGATCAAGTTTTACGGTTTGGGGTTGTGCGGGAGCTGGAGGTTGTTGAACTTGTTGAAACAGCATTCCTGCTGGCTGGGCGTTAGCCCCCGCTTGTGCTATTTGGGTATTTATTTGTGCATTTATATCAACTTGTTTTTGCGCTGGTTTTGCCGCTTCAGCATTCAATTCTTCCATACCCTTTTTAACTTCATTTATTGATTCAGTAGCCTTTTGAGCATCATCTTTTCCAAATAATTTTTTTAAAGATCCACCAACTTTTGAAATAATTTTTCCAAAGAATAAAAAGTATCTATAATCCCTTTTACAGCAAATCCAAGCACACCACCGATTATTTGGGCCAACCCTGTTAAGAGGGGCATTATAAATTGTAATGCACCACCTACAACACTTGCTATTGTGCTAAATGCACCTGATATAGTACTTGCAAAACTTTGCCCTTGTGAACCGGCAAGTCCTACAGCACTTACAAAACCGCTAAGCAGGCTTCCTATAACAGAAAATGCAGCACTAAATATAGATCCAAGAATAGATATTGCAGCTCCAATACCTGAAAATATAACAGTCAATACACTTCCAACAGCCTGAAAAATTGCACTAAATTGACTAGCATTTGCCTGTATGGATTGAAAAAAACCACTAATTGCACTAGCCCATCCACTTATAAGAGGTAAAAAAGATTGCCCTATACTCGAAAAATGCCGATCCTATTGCCGGAAGAGCCCCTTCAAAACTTTGAACTATTTGTGTTGCCATTGGAGTTATCGCTTGTCCTGCATCTATCATTCCTTTTGCCATCGAAGCCTTCATCCGATTAATCGAAGGTCCTATTCCTTGGTCCATTTGCTTATACGCCTGTTCAGTTGCGCCATTAGAGTTTTGCATTTCTTTCATATTTTCTGCAAAATCTTTAGCATTTTTTCCAGTAACAGACAAGGCAAATGACCCTGCTTCAACACTTCCAAAAAATTCATTAATATTTCTTTACCACTTTTTTTGTGCATGCTGATCCAATGCCTGCATAGCAGTCTGCAAATTTCCACCTTGTGCTATAAAATCTTTAAACGATTTACCTGTTGCGGCCTTAAATTCTTTAGAAGCCTTTGACGAACCTTTTGAAAATTCACTAAACGCAGCTTTCATCTGTGTCATTGTCTCACTTGTAGGTGTTCCTTTTGCTGTCATAGTTGCTACTACAGCAGTCAAATCACTAAACTGTACTCCTAAGCTACTTGCTACAGGGGAAACTTGAGCAATACTGCTCGCCATTTCGCCAAAAGTAGTTTTACCTTTTCTTACCGCCGTAAACATTAAATCACTTGCTTTTTTGGCACTTATATTCTTAGCGCCAAAGGCGTTTACAACCGAACTTATACCATCCACAGCAATTGCTGTGTCATTCAGACCAGATGCTATAGTTGCTTGTTGTGCTACATCCAAAAATCCCTTAACATCATTAGCCACAACGCCAGCGGATAAAGCCTGATACATCGAAGCGGAAATATTATCAGCCGCTTGTCCATACTTTTTGAGATAAATCCAATACATCTTTGCTTAATTTATCTTTGGTTTGCTGTGAAGCATTCGGCAACATCGTGTAAACCATGTTCATTCCTTTTTGAAAAATTCCCTGAAGCTTGTACCGCTTTTACAGCAAAACCTGCTGTTGCGGCAGTAAGAGCACCAATCGCAACAACAGTTGCTCCAACGAGGGGCCAGTTGCAAGTCCTGCAATTCCGCTCAATGCAGAACCTAACGCTCCTACTCCGCCACCACTTGCACCAGCTTCAGCCGATGCCTTCGCAATATCTTTTAATTTAGTGGCAAAATTTCCCTATACTTCCACCAAGACTTCCAGTCAAAAAGAAAAAGCCTTTTTTTCCAAGACTTCCTATTTTTTTCAAAGGTTCTATTAAAAATTTAAGTTTTCCCACCCTATCGCACTTATAAGTGAAGCCACTTTACCTCAAAAGCTTTCATCAGTGAATTTCCTGTTCCCTCGGCAGCAGGTTTTTACTTTCTTGATTTGCTCTCCACTTTTTTCCCGCTTCGTCCCCCAGTTTTTTCACATCATCGGAAGCCTTTTTAGAACTGCTGGAAAGTTTTTCTGTATCTGTTGCGGTCTTTTGTGCATCATTCCCCAGTTTTTTTACTTTTTCTCCTGAAGAATTGGCACTATCCGCCGCTTTTGATAAACTTTCTCCTAATTTTTCATTACTAGCTGAACCCGTTTCAGCCGCCTGTGACAATTCCCCGAAACTTTTTTGCAAGTGAACTGAATTTTTGATATAGCTTCGTCTATCCCGTCAACCTTGACTTCCATAGCCACGACATTTCCACTATCCGCCATACAACATCACCCCCATTTTAGAGTATTCGGAAAATCTCTCGTTTTCTTTTTCCTGTAAAATCTCATAAGCCGCTATGTAATAATCCCAGATATAGCCGTCATGTATTTGGTTAAAATCAGCAGGTGTCCAGCCCTTTTTGCATATAGTAAATAATTGCATTAAGTTCAGAATCAAAAAAATATTTTTGACTTATAATTCTACAACATTTTGGGTTTTTACTGCTTTCAAAAAGAGCGGTCTGTTTATTTATAACTAAAATTAATATTTCCATAATCTCATTATCAGTAAAAAGCTTTTAATAATCCCTGCTCTGCTTTGCGCTTTTTAATTCCACCATCAGTTCCCCTGCCAAATCTGTAAAATTAGGTTCCACGAAAGTATCAAATAAATAATCATAAATAACAGCATTTGATTTTTGTAATTTTTTTCGGCAAATATTCGTTCTATTTCTTTTTTTGAAATAGTAAAATCCGTAATTCAATTTTTACTGCAAAAGCTCTATAAAGGCTTTAAAGTCAGGAACTTTTTAATTTAAAAGACAGTATCTTTATAGCTTTCTAAAGTAAATTCTACCAATGATTTTTCTTCACGAATTTTATTCGCTTCTTCACGCCTTTTCAATAATTCCTTTAAATCCATATTGAATCATTTCTCCCTTCTAAATTAATTCAACCGCTTTAAGATTTATTGGAAGATAACCGATTTTTCAATTCTTCGTCCATTTCTTCCCCACGCTTAGCTTCTATAGAAAACCCGTCCTTATTCCAGCAGTCAGTAATTCTAATTGCTTCAGCACCTGCAACATCAGGGTCGTCAACTTGGAAATATAATTCAAAATACACTTCATTCCCCTTAGCTAATTTTGTAAATTTCTTAAACCAATTTGAATTTAACTTATATCTTTTAATAGTACCTTCCCCACTAGCACCGACAATTTTTTCACCTTTCTGCCCTCCAGGAAGCCAAACTTCTTTCTCTCTATTTTTAGTCTCTATTTTTCACTTCAGATACTTCCGCAAATACTTCTCCATCAATCATAAGCGTTCCATGTGAACCCGAGATTACCTGATTTGCCTTAAATATATCCATTCCTTATCATTCCTTTCCTAACTTTGAATTATAGCTTTTTCCAAAAAGTCTTCCATACAGTCAAGCGGCATTAATTCATCACATTTTGCATAAACTGCATCAACTGTGTTAATTCTACGAAGTTTAGCTTCACTCATTTTATCCACTTCTTCCTTCGATATACCTTTTTCTGTCATCAAATATAATTTGTGTCGCTCCACATCAATATCAAAAGAATTTGAATAATTGGGGTCTAATATTCCTTGATTCATAAGACTTTGAGTATAGGCATTGACTGCATTTAGAAAAAGCCATTTTATTTAAATAGTCATTCAATTTTTGCACCTTTATAATCATTCCAAGATTTTTTCAAATCCTCAATTATTGTGAATAAACTTCTTACGACTTTAACCTTGCTGAATCTACGCTGTCTAGTAGTATCAGGCGTTATAAACGAAGTAACTCCACGATTAATCACATAATAGCTGATTCCGCTGTCATCTTTTTGAACATTGACCGCTATTTTTCCTTGTTTAGTTATTTTACCCGGTTCTGCTGGAACATCACATTTTTCCAAGAATCCCATTTTCATATTTGTAATACTTCTTGAAATAGGACATCCCGCTTCCATACTAGCAATGGCAAGTGTAAATTCTTTATCACTGTACGAATGGCCATTCACAACTGCTCCTGTTATGCCACAATTTACCACTGCGTGATGGTCTGGCACTTTATCCGAAGCAACAAATACAAAAAAGTGGGCCTGGTCAAAATCCAGTGCTAATTTCCCCAATTCTGTATTATGTCTGTTCTTAGCATAGCTTATTAAATTATCTGTCTCGCTTTCTGTTGCACTTGGTATAACTATACTGTCAACTCTACTCTCCAAATCACTCAGGACATCTGTTATTTTTATTGATTCCCTTTCATCTTCCTTTACTCTTTTAACAATAACTTTATAAGGACTTCCAACAAATGCCAAATCTTTTAATAAGTTAAAATTTTCAGTACTCCAATCTGTCTGTCGCACATCCCTCTGCTGTTAAAAAGTGTAATCCCTGTCATCTTTTGTACTGTCAAACAGCACTATTCCTATGACTCCTTGCTCACTTCTAGCAATGGCAGTTCCCGCTCTTTCTTCGATTTCCAAAACAAACTTTGGACTCCCGTTCATTATCCATCACTCCTTTTACTTAAATATATATTCTTAGCTGGACTATATTCCTTCATATTGTCAATCGCATATTTTATTGGAAAACTTGTATCAAATGTCCCAGTTATAAGACATATTCTCAAAGTTTCTTTTTGCTTCTACTGATTTCAGTTCTCCAAATTGTAAACTCATTTTTTCAGAAAAGAATATTCTCCTGTTCTCATCTAAATCTTGTATTTTTCTTTTGAATATCCAGCGCCTGTAAAAATAAAGTTCCCCAAGTCATCCTGCACTTTAGGCTTTATGATATAAAAATTTAGCATTGCACTGTATTCTTTTAGCATTTTTCACAGTAATTCCGTTTATTTCACAAATTACTGAATTTATCACAAAATCTTCGGCTTCCAAGTCATCTGTTATATAAAACATAATCAGGATAATCTTTTTCCAGCTCTTCCTTAAATTTTTAAATACTATGTCAAACATCACATCAACTCCTAAAATCTATAAATCCGTCCGTATCTATTGTCGTTCAAAAGACTTGAACCGCTGCTATCTTCAAAACTTCCTTTTCAAACTTTCCAGTAGCTTATAGAGTGTATCTCTCTTATCTTCTGAAATTTTTTTCTTTCTCTAGGCTTTCATACATTTTCCAAGCCACATAAAAGCTCATTCAATACTCTTTTTGTTTCAGAATCCAAAAATTTATATTTCTCATCACCCTATAAAAATCGTTACAAAAATTTTTACAATCCGGGATAAGCTGATTATTTATATAATCAATAAATTCTTGAGCCGTCCTTTTTGGAATATCTGCAAACTTCAATAGATACGACTTTAGGAATATAGGATATTTTTCTAACAACTTTTCATCAAGTTCAGGAGCAGCTCCATTTTCTGAAGTCCCTCCCACCTTTTTCCAGCATAATCAATCACTTCCTATTTTTGAGTTGGGAACAATGGCGATACTGTCCACATTAGAAATTTCATATCTAACGATAAAATCTTTAATAGCAACTACTGGAGCAAATGCTGATTTGCAGAACATTTTAGCTCTTGCAGTCTCTTTATTGGCAGCTGTTTCATCCAGTATTTCCTGTCCAACAAATACAAAAGGCTTTCCTGTCGCATCCACCGCTTCAAGTGCCGCAAATACAGGAACTAAGGCATTGTCATTTGATAAATAAATCATATTGTCAGTTGCAATATCTCTGCCATTAAAGTCTTGAGCAGTTCTCAATTTAGAAATTCTTTGTCCTAGCAAGTCTAAATAAACTTGTTTTTCATCAGCAGATAATCCAATTGAATTGGAATAGGCTTTTGCAACTTCAATAAATTCATTGTTTTTGATTAACTTATCAAATAAAGTTCTCCCTAATTCAATTCTGTCCGGCATTACCCCATTTTTCTCATAGTCATCAATTATGTCAAAGAAAAAGTAACCCAGTTATTAATTTTTCTTGCATCTTTTTGCAATCGGGTTATTGAACTTAAAATCAATTTCAGTTTGAGAATTTGCTTGAACATATTTCCCTTGCAAGAAAGCATTAGCAGCCATTTTTTCCTTAGTTTTCAACATCGCATTTTTCAATTTTAAAAGCAATCTGTCTTCCTGATATTTTTGCGGATCAACCATTTGACCATTAATAAAGGTAGCAGTTCCACCATTCATAATAGGTTTTAATTCATAGGAAGCAGCCACAATATCAGGCGTAATTGCCATACTTTCCATACCATTTACCTTTATGAAAGGAATCTCGCTCCCACGCTCAATAATACTTGCTTCAACCAAGTAATCATTCAAATCTTTTAAAAGAATAGTTTCATTGTCGCTCATATATTCAGGATTTGCATTTCCAAATCTGTCCAGATAGTGCGTCTGCACCTTTGGCTCTACAACCGCATATAAAAGCCATTAATTTTTAATTGTATATCGTTTTAACATCTATAATCATCTCCTCTGTTATTTTTGCTTCAATATTATCAAATCTTACATTTTATTCCGTATTTATCCAGGTTATCAAGTGCCGCATAATCTGTATCAGTCACTCCAACAACAAGTTTTCCATCAATATCACTAGCTCTTACAACTTGAATCTTAACATCTTCAGTTGTCGCATCCACATCTTCATCCGCACCGACATAAAAAGTTTTTGGCAACTTACCTCCAGGTGTGCTGGAATCATATTTCTTATATTTCCCAGTAGTTGTATCATAAACTAATGCCTGACCGTATTTTATAACTTCACCTTGTGCTAATGTAACCGTTTTTCTTGGAAAAAACTCATTTAGCACAATATCTTTTTTCTTATCTTCACCATAAAATTTAACTCTATTTTTCACATCCACCACTCCTTATTTAATATTGTTTCTAGCTTTATATCCTGCTATTTCATCGGCTATCATTTGCTGCTGTCTTGAAACTTCGTCATCGCTGCCAAACTCCAGCGGCTTATGCCCACCAAAACTTGGCAAGTTTTCAAACAGTTTAGATAAAATATCGCTCGACTTAACCGACTGGTTATTGCCATTTACAGAAAATTCAATAACGCCGTCATTATTTTCAAAAGATTGTTTAACAAATTCTTCAATACCTAATTTTTTTCAAGGCAGGGGTTATTTTTATTGGAGTTTTTCAACATAAATTCTCTTATTTCCTGCTCCCTTGCAAACTCTTTTTAACTTCCGCTCTAATTTCGTCTTCAGTTTTATCAGGCCCTTTATCTTTTGGAATCTCAACTTTTTTCAATTCTTCTTCAGACAGGGTTTTCAATACTTCATTGACTGCTTTTATCTTGTCTTCACTTCCAGCTTCCAACAATTTTTTCAAAAATTCTTCAAAATTCATTCCGTTTTTCCCTCCATTATTATTTTTACCTTCGGCACTCCCACCGTCGCTAAATTCAATTATATTATTTTGATTAATCCAATCCATCTCAAATCCTTGAGAAAACTCTCCATCGGCAAAACTTCCGCTATTGCTGACAGCAGGTTCAACTCCAATAGGAAGTGCGCCAACACGAGTTATCTCCCCATTTTCAATCTCAACAGAAAGTCTGTCGACCTTACGGTTCTTAAATTCTTTTCTGTCAAAGATTTCAACATTATCAGCAACTATCTCATCGCCCTTAACATTTATATCTTTAAATTTCCCAATCACTGGGAATCTCATTTCTCAATACTCCAAGTTTTGTAAACTCGCTTGTATGATAAGGGATTATATCCAGCTCTTTCTTATTATTGACAAGACTAGCCAAATGCTTATTATCCCATTTGCCCTTATTGCCGTAATCCCCAGCTTTAAATAGTACAAAAGACATCTTTTTGCTCCTTTCTTCTTAAAAATTTATATAATAAAAAAATCACGACTAAATTAATAATCGTGACCTTTGTAAATTTAATTATTTCTCTAATTCGTGAATGTCATAATTCATGAATTGGATATATGCTAAGAATATGCATTTTTAATTCCTTAAGTTTTTCAATACTTTCTTCCAATTTCTTCACTTCAGCAAAGAATACCTTTCCAGATACACATAACTCGCTCTGCATATCTTTTATTCTTCTCCAATGTTTGCTGTCCTTAATGCTCTCCATATCAGGAATGAAGTATCTCATAAGTTCTTGTTTACTTTCTTCACTGACATTTTTTTAATCCTTTTCAGCCACCTGAACAGCCTCATCCTTGTTCAGTATTGTCAAGCAGGACATGTATTTCTTCCCCTGATTCTCAGACTTGAACTCCCTCAAGTCATTACCTGATATTATATTTTTGTGTTCCAGTTTGCTCCCTATAGTTTCCCTGTCCTTTCCAAGAATCTCTGATAACTGAGACAATGTAATAACAATTTCTCCCCTAAATGTTAATTTCTTGGGTGCTTCAATTTGGATTACTTTTGTTTCATTTTCTTTTCTCTCATTTAATGCTTTTTCCATTCTGTTGAACTCATTTATGTATGAGATTTTAAACTTGTTATGCCCTGAATGTTGAACATGTAAAGAATAAATCCATCTTTGGTCAAGAGATATTCACGGTAGTTTCTGTTTCTGCTATCCTTGTATTTACTTGTAAAAATCAATGCAACAAATAGATAAATTATAAAAATAATTTCTTACTAGCAAGATAATCATTAATAATTTTTTCAAATCCTCTTTATTTTTTTATCACTGATACCGCTAAACTGCCGCTTAGGAATAGTTACCGATTTGGCAAAATAATCAGTGCCACCGACTTTTAAAATGCAGAACTTTAGCATTTTTAGGCGTTATAGTTCCACCCCTATCGTGAACTCCTGCATAAACTAAATTACTGAATATTGAAATACTGTTTCCCTTTATCGTCGCTGTCCCCAGAGATCCTTTAAGCATTCCTGTGTCATTAAGCGGCTTCCCTTTTCTGATTTTCAAAGAGGCCCACGCATTTCCCTGATAATCTGTTCCGCTGTCAAACCTTTTTCGCATTTCATTTTTCCATATAAAAACGCTATCTCGTCAAACATTTCTTCCTTACTGACGCTTCCAAGTCTTTCCTTAAAAACTGGAACCCACATTATCGAGATTGGTTGTTATAGTAATTCTCATAATACATCCTTTCATAAAAAAATCACAGCTAAATTAATAACTGTGACTAGTTTTCAGTAGCTATTCATACCCGTACTCTTTTTCTTCTTCCTCTGTTAAAAAACCGTCATTAGCCGAATCGAATGCCTCAGAAATTATTGCTTTTATTCTTTCTTTTGGTGTCATTTTTGCAAATCTTGCATTTCTCTCTTCTTGAGTTTCTTCAGGTTCAAACTTGTCATCAGAAATACCTTCTTCAAATATTTTTAGAGCTTCGGTTAATGATTTTTTTCCTTCCATTCTTTCCACAACCTTTCTATAAACTTCCCTACTTCATTCGCTATTTCTCGTGGTTTCGGATTATTGTTGTATTCGCTCCATACTTCCGCAATGAATTCTTCTCTCTTCGTTAGAGCATACCTTGATAAACCTTCTTTTATTTCTTCCTTATGCCATTTAAAGAAATCTTTTACATTTTGTTTGTCAGAAATATTCAACAATTTGTCAATCTGATGCCCCAAATTCATGGTCGAAGATTGATTTCATTGTATCACAGCCAACAGGTTTCCATCCGTTAGCAACTTGTCTTTTTTTCTTTTCCAGCAATTACATTATCATAATTGCTATAGTAATTTGAGTTCAATGATATTCCAGCATATTTGTTTATTATTTCTATAATTTCGTTTTCAGCCGAATCATCCCCAAACTTAACACCATACAAGGCTTCCGCTGTTCGATTATTCTTAATTTTCAAGCTACCTAAAATATCGTTTATCATATCTTTCGCCAATCTATTGCTCTTAGCATAATTTCTCAATTCTGCTTCCAGCAATTCATTTCTCTTCTGTATACTTCCGACAAACTTAATCTGTTCCACAACTTCAGGATATTTACTCTTCATAGCCGCAAGTCCACGATTCCACTCATTAGCACAGCGAACATCAATACCAGTATAATCCGCTTTCACTTTCAATACTTTTTCAGCATAGCTATTCGCTTCTTTAACTGTCTTTATCGAGTCAATTATACTACTATCGCCATCTTTTTTCAATGGTTTGGCAACTACAAAATCAGGAATGTCAAACTTATCAGCAAATGCTTCCACCTTTTGCCTATAACTATTCTCAAGTGTTTCTATATAATCAACATCGCCTATATTATCCGCAAAACTTCCCACATCCAAGCCAATGTCATCACCGCTTACAACTTCACCTGGATCTACTTCATCTTCAGTCAAGGACACGGTATAACATCTGCAATTAAATCCATTTGGCGGAAAGTATTTGTCAGCTTCAGGTGTCCCCACTTTAAATATTTTCCCGTCAAGTTCCTTTGTATGCTGCTGTTCTCTTCCATCTAAAATACCACAGTAGCGATAATATGGATAACGCTCTTTGTACTTGTCAACTTTCAAATGAATACCTGCGTTATAAGCATGATTCATATTTGTTCTGAATACGGTTTTTAAATATCCCTCATTTAGCTTTAATCCGCTCTCTGACAGGATTTTATCCACATCTTTTTTCCAGTCTTTAAATGTTCCGCCATTCTCAAGTGTATTCGACATCTGCTTAAATATTTTTTCTGTCACATTGACATCTGTAATCTTCTTTATCCAAAAATACTTTTGCCTTGAATAATCCATTTCTTTTTCCACATCAGTGTATAAGGCGGGATGTTTTTTCAGGAAATTATCAAGTGCGGCATTCTTTGTCTTGGTTCTAGTATTTGCAAATTCTGTTACTCCGTTATCGACCATAGCGGCATTGTCAAATCCCTGCAAAGTCGACATCAGCATTAAATCTTCCAGTATATTTTCATAGTTAAAGTTCAAGTCATAGAAATCTGAAATATCTTTAGCTTTTTCTATCTTTTCTCGTACAGCTTTCAATACATCCTTCTGCCATCTTTTAAAATTATTTTCAACAAATCTGTCAAATCTAGCCTGATTCCTTTCAATTAATTTTCGTTTCTCATTTATTTTTATTGATGTTCAGTTTTTACCTTTGGCGAACTCACTTACTTCAGTCTTCTCTACCTCCACCAAGTCAATCACATCCACGCCCAGCATTTCTGCTATCTTATCTTTAGTAAAGGCATATCCGCTCTCCATAATTTTAACTATAGAATTCACTTTCTCAGTCATAGTTTTCGCTTTCTTATCTTCCAGCTCCAATGTTTCTTTTTCGTCAATCTCTTCGACAAACTTAAAATAAAACTTGCTGGGGTCGTACCCATACAAGACAGAATCCAGCTCGATAAGTTTTTGAATCCAGTCCCTAATCTTTTTGACTTTAGATTCTATCTTATAATTTTGCTGTTCCTTATGAACTTCACCCAAGGCCCTGTTACCGCTATTACCATCCACTCCAACTACTAATGTACTTCCAAGTAAATATCTCTGCACGGCTTTTGACTTCTCACTCAATAATTCCTGATAGATTTCAGGTTTCAAGTCATCTAATTTAATAAATTTTATGAAGTCATCAAGTGATTTCTCCCCGGCACTCGGTACTGCCAGCACATCTTTACCTTTAGCATTTTTTTAAATCTTTAGCCTGTGCTTCCACATCTTTTTGCCTAGCTTTAATAACTTCTGGCGGATCTGTTTCAACAGCAGGTTCATAAGCGAATACCGTTATAATGTCCCCATATTTTTCTATAATCGCATTTAACTTGCTCTCCAAATGCTCTTTAGCCTTGAATACTGGAACAAGAGGCAACAAATCTGAACTTCCTGTAAATTATCCAGTCTTTCTTCATTAACGCAAACTAAAAAAACGGTTGGGTTCTTTTCGCAATAACAATCTCACTATCACGAGTTTTAATCATCCAACCGTTATCCTTGTTATATTTTTATATATTTATTCGGCAACAATACCAAATCATCAATCACTGTTCCACCTGTATCATCTTTTGCCATAAATAACCTCAAATATAGATTTCTTATATATTTCCGATCTCAGCACATTTTTCCAAAAAGTTTAACCATATTAAAAATTATTAAATCTTTCTTGAATGTTTTCAGCTGTCTCAAAATACTCAGGCACATCCGTCTCAATTTTTCCACTCTTTAGATGTTACACTTTGTGTCATAAGCTGTATAGCCTGTGCCACATCGACATCAGCCAACATCTTCTGCAATGTTTCATCGTCAATATCTCCGCTATAAGAAACAGAACCAAGCGATATTATTTCTTTTTACCAAAGCACTTACTACATTTTTCCCTGATACTCACATTTCCTCCTTTCTACACACTTATAAATTTTCTAATATATCTTTTTTTGAATTTTGAATCAAATCATTTATAACAATGCCCGCATAACTGCACACATCAACAGCGTCATCATGCAAAGCATTTGGAAACTTCAAAAGTTCCTCTTCAAGCTCAAAAAGTTTATCTAAATTTTTATTGAAATAAACTTTCCCATTTTCAAACATAACTGATATGTTCAAGGCCCTTGTCATTTTATCTGTATCGGCTTTCCAACTCCTTTAAGGGCATTCCCTCTCTGTTCGCCTGCTGAATTATTCCAATACCACTACTTTTTGCTTTCTATGGCTTGAAATCTCAACTTATATATATTTCTAAATTCCTTAATCACATTCCATTGGTCAGGAACTTCCAATCTTTCAAGCATTAAGTCAATTAAATACAAGTTCCATTCCCTGTCGCACATAAAAGTGGCAATTGCCGTATAATCACTATTTTTTCGAGTACTCATAGCGGTATCTATTGTTTGAAAATAGAAGCAATCTTTCACATTTACATTTTTTTATCAGCAGTTTTGATGAAGTCATTATCAATATCGAAATATTTAAAAGTACTGCCGTTTAAAAAGTCCGCCGTCTTCAATTTGGGGCCTCTGCTGATAAAGTGCCGCAAATTCACGGCTACCTATCGCCTTTTTTTAATATTTTTTTAAGTTCTTTCAATCCAGTACCGTTCTTCCCATAACGCTTCACCAACATTTCTTCCTAAAATATCATTTTCTTCGGCAATCGCTGGAAGCACAATACTCTCAAAAACTTCTCCAGTACCGCTTTCCATCTCTTTAGAAATTCTACCGACCAAGTCATCCTCATGCCACCTGGTTTGAATAATTATAATCCCACCACCAGGCGCCAATCTTGTCCGAATAGTTGACTGATACCAGGCCCAGACCTTGTCTCTTTGAAGTTTACTGTTAGCGTCTTCCCTATTCTTAAACGGATCATCAATAACCGCAATATGTGCCCCCTTACCTGTTGCACTTCCTCCAACACCTGTACTCACAACAGCACCACGATGTTCTGAAATTCCCCAGTTATCACCAGCACTCTTATCCCTGTCGATGATATTATTAAAAATCCCAGTCCCATTTTTACTGTGCTCCCTATAAGTATCTCTTGCTATTTTCCCAAAATCTCTAGCCAAATCCATTGAATAACTCGCAATTATAATCTCATAGTCAGGATTATTCCCAATTATCCAAGCAGGAAATTTCTTCGTCATAGTTTCCGATTTAGAATGTCGCGGCGGCATGCAAATATAAAGTCTTGGACTTTTACCAGCTTTCACATCTTCCAAAAATTGCTGGGCCTTATCAGTCAAAAACTGTATATGCCTAGAATTTTTATATCTTCCATTCCCATCAAAAAAAAAGAAATCTAGCAAATTCCGTCGTGAAAGCTCCTTAATTGCTTCCAGCCGTATCATTTCCATCTTATCCACCCTTACCACCAGCTAACGCTCTTAGCTCTTCGATAGTAAGTCCAGAAAAAAAGGATTGGTATTCAACTGTCCTGACAGCTGCATTTTCTCAATATATTCACCATCCATTTTATTCAAAATATCTAATGCCTTTAATCTATCCTGTACCTTTTCATTTCTGTTTTTAATAACTTCTGTTAAAAAAACTCTCGTCTTTCAACAGCTGTCATTATTCTACTCGTTTTTTTGCTTTTTCTTGTAATTCTTTTATGTATTCCTGTACTGCCGTATTTTTGCCGTATTTTACTAACATTTTTATTTGTATATTTTTCACTATACCCAGCCTTTTATTGCGGATTCAGTAGCATTTCCACAAGCTACATAATATTCACAAAAAGCCTTCTGCCTTGCATTTAATTTCAATGCTACTACCTCCTCAAAAAAATAAAAATACCTTGCAATTCTAAGCGGCTGCCGAATCACAAGGCGATATACAAAAAGCATTTATTAAAAAGACAGCTTTTAAACTGTCTTAATTTCTAATATAGCTGATCAAATTCATCGACTATTAATGTTAATCATTAATTTCCAAAAATTCAATATAACATATTATATCATATAAATGGGATATGTAAATACCACCTTTGGGACATGAATGGGACATTTTTTTGTCAAGCCCCTAATCTAATAAAACCTCAGGAATAAACTGTACTGTAATTTCTTAATCAGTCTTGTTCTATTTCTCCCTATCGTTCTCCTATCAACTTCAAAAATCTTCAGCTATTCCATCAATAGTCCACTCCTTAAAAATACCTAAAATTATAATATCATAATACCCATCGTTTTTGATTCCTTCCAAAGCATTATCTACTCTGATAATTCTTTTTTCAACTTTTGCATTCTCGGACTTTAAATGTTCTATCCGTTCTAATTCCAACTCTGGAAGCCCTTCATACTTTTTTAACCCCCCTTGAACACTTTCAACAGGTTTTATCTTTTTTTATTTTTTTCCTAATCCATTCTTTAGTATCTCGTTTATACGTTCGTTATTCTTTTCAATAATCCTTTTATAATTTGGATAAGCTCGAAGCATTGCTTCAGTTTCTTTATATTTATCCGTTTTACTTATCTGTATTAATCTTTCTGCAACTCTATCCGCAATTTTTTTCTATATCTTTTTCGTTCATATATTTTTTTATTCTCCCTCAAATTTTTTCTCAAAAATGATTTTCTGCGACTGAACTTATTTCAAGAATGAAAGTCCACAAAAGCACTATAAAGCCGATTAATAAAACTTTAAATATATTTTTATTGCCCGTTTCCTTGCAAACCTTCTTTTGATTCGTTATAGTTCTGAAATCTACAAACATTTGGTGTTCAATCTCCTCATACCATCTTTTCAGCTCAGTCAGTTCAAGATGTATAAGCAAAATTACAGCGTTGTAGCTATCAAATATATCTTTATCATAAATCCTCTCTCCTCTCTAATTTTTCTAGTACATTTTTAATAAACATTCTATTAAACATCCCTTTTTTTGATTTCTCAAACAGCATTAACAAAGTTTCATCTGAAAAAAATTTTTTTATAATTAAAAATTAAATCCATACACTTCTATTCTTTTTATGCACATTCAATCTCTGCCTCATATCAACTTCCCATTTTTAGCCATTTTTTCTAATTCTTTTTTTACTCTTCTTTCTAACTATTACACCATTTCCATTTTCACTGTAAATAATCACTTGTTTCAATCTTATCTTCTCCTTCAATAATTTCTTTTTAACTTCGGTTCTTCAAATAGTTCACTTTTAGCAATTTTTCCCTTTTTAGCTCCTTTTTGTGTAATAAACAGGTTTTCCATCTTTATCTAATTTCGTCATATTAGAACGATGAACTTCTTTAAATGCTGTAAGAAATATTCCATTAAAATTATTTTTTTCAATTTTATTTAAAATCCCAATCAATTCAGGATCCATCGTATCAAAATATAAGACCCTTGCAACAAGGTCGACATTTCCTTTACATTGCTCTAATAATGTTCCTATATACACATAAGCCATATCCACAACTGCATCCAGTTTTCCTACTGTATCATTCTCTATTTCTGCTTTCATGTACTCCGTTTTCTCTTCCATAAGCAGTAAATCTCTTAAATGACCTCTCTCTTCCGTCATATCCTTATTTAAAAATTCTTCCTGCTTGAAAGCCAAATAAAATTCCTTGACCATTTTAGCCATCATTTCCCACTGTTCCATCTATCCTTCCTCTCTTTCATCCCATTCTAAACTGCATTTTTTCATATATTCTAAATATCTCTTGGCTTTTTCTTCTGTTTCAAAATAATTCCCAAAATCATATCTAGCATTATCTTCATTATAATCCCAATCATTATCACTGGTAATCTCACAGTAATCATTTATAAAAAAATAGGTCTCCTTGCTTTCTGCTCTCCATCTTTTCTCGACACCATATTTTTCATTGACAGCTTCCACCTTGTCTTGTATTATTCTTTTAACTATATCATTGCAGATGTTTACAGTATCGTTCAAATCAGAAGACTTTAAGTACAAGTAATTACTAAATGTCACGAAACTGGGATCAATCAATGAAGTTGACATTACTTTTAATTTATCATCCCTGAAATTACCAAGTTTTAATACTTCCTCATTTTTGTTTTCTAATCCTCCAGGCCCATTTATCCCAAACAGGCGTAAATTCTATTTCCAATACACTTTCCTTTTTTTCATTTTTCCTCCTATTATTTTTAATATTAATTAATATTCTAATAAATCACAAAATATAAAATTCATCCTTATTTTTCAAGCCCCAAAAAGTGAAACCTATTCAAACCCAATAAAAATCATACTTCCAGAGAAAGGTTTCGGTTACACTTTGCTTTTTAAAGTTCCTATATAAAATACTACTTCTTCTCCATAATTGAGAACAAACAAATTTCCAGAAAAAAACTTTTTATTGAAAAACAAGTGTAACTAGTGTAACCAACACCTGTTATATAACAGTAGCATATATTATATAAATATAATATAATACTTTAAAAATAATAAAAATTATATATTATAACATATGTTATATAACATTTTATTGGGTTACACTTTGGGTTACAGTTTGGGTAAAAGGTTTCACTTTAAGTGTAACCTAACACCTGTTATTTATGATTTTCCTTAGTTATATATAAATAATATATATTGATAAATAATTCAATCATCATTTAAGTAATTTATTAATGAAAATTCAATTCTTTTTCTTTCTATTTATGTGAAATATAGATTAAAAATAATTGTGGTTTACTCTTTGTTTTTCATCTATTGGTTGAAACGCTCTAAAAAGTTTTCTTATTCCTCTTAACAACTTTAATTTTTCAACCTGTGAACATTATAAATAGCCTCTCTTAACATCTTTTTACTCGCTGTTAAATCATTTTCTTCACACCATTGTTCAAATTCCAAGTATATTTCTTGATTGGTTTTTTTCCAATTATATACTCTTTTGTTAAATCCTTTACATATATTTCAGCTCCATTGTTTTTCTTCATGATATTGTCTGTTAAAATCTGCCACGATATTACAATTTGTAAAATCTCCATTTTCATATAATCTTTTATACCCTTCAATAATTAACCTTAGCTAATATTCCAAAAGCCTTCTGAGTAGTCAATTTAGTAATAAACCTTGGATCTTTTCTCTTTGGTTTTGGAGTACATAGGAAGCCAAAGAACTCTACGTTTATAGCTTTCTCCTTTTTCCCATGATTTCAATATGTGATTTGATGTAAATATCAAACTTGTAGTCATAGCTGCTGACGTTGAATTTTTAAACATTTTTCTAATTTCCACATAGTCACAGGTAGAAATATTTTTTTAACATCTCCATATCCTTGCCATTAATTGGCTGGTCTTGAATATCATCACCTAAATTAACTAATTTACCATCTAAACTATAAGCATATCTCTCGTCTGACATTTGCTTTATCTTCAACCCACTACAATTCTCTCTATTCAAAAATACTTCTGATAATACTCAGTAAAGTTCCCTTACCATTTCCACCATCTCCGACAAATATAAAAAAATTTTGCTAGAGCTCTTTTTTACTTCTGGATCAGTAATTAAGCCATGTGCTAAAAATTTCAAATAATAAATCTCTGTATTTCTCATCATTATTAGTCAATTGAGCCACGTAATCATCAACTGTTTCGACTGGTTCAGCTTCAGGTTTATAGTCTAATTCAACATAGTAAGGAGTAAATTCCTTATAGTCATCAATTTCAACAAACTCTCCATTTATTAGTACACCATTATTAAATTTTATATTAAAAAAATAGTATCTAGCGGTATCTTTTTTTACTTCTGTACAGCATTTGTTTACAAACTTCGTCCACATAAGCAGTCTTCTGGTCTCCAACCATACTGTAAATCATATATTTTAATGACAATTCATCGTTTTCATATTTAGTACCGTTATAACAATAAAAGCTCATTTTTATAAACACAAGTATTGAAAATCTTTAATCATTTTTAGTAGCTACCAAATATTCACCATTTTTTGTTGCTTCAAATCCAGTATCCCTCATAATTGTTTCAAACTCATTTTCATCTAAGGGGTCTGCAAATATGTACTGATTTATAAAATGGAGAATCCTTTTTTCTTCAGCATACCCTGCCAACTTAGCACGATGCGAAAAAAGTGCGTTATTTCTTCCGTCATTTTCACTAAGGCCCAACATACTTTCAAATTTTCTGTTAGCTTGGAATATTTCAGGTAATTCCTGTCTCACATCATTTCTTTCAACTTTTCTATGTTTTCCGTTTCTTTTTATCGTACAGCTTTTAGTATTTCCTGTATGTTTATATTCTATTTTAAAACCTAGAGGACACACTCTAGCAGCTCCACGAAATCCTAGTGGTTTCTTGAAGTATAAATGCACTCCTCTATCCGTCCATACAGTCCGTGTACGAATGTTAAAGTACTTTAGCAATACTTTTATCGTCTCAATGTCTAAACAGTCTATATCGACCACCAAATCGTCATCAGTCAACAACCAACCAGCGTCTTTAAAGTAAGTATCATTATCAGATATTTCAGCATTTTTAGCAGCATGTTTTTGACCTGGTTTATACTCTATATACATCTATTATATCTCCCACATTTTCAATTTCTTGTTTATAATTTGATAATAATGGTTCAGATCAACAATTTTCTCGAAGTTTTCTAGTTTACTGCAATCGTCATTCCACAAGAACATTTTTTCAGGAGCATCGGCAAACTTAACAAGCCCTCCGTCTAATCTTTTCTTACTCAATTGAATTCCGTTGTTTCTACAAGCAAAAACTCTATTTATATTCTGATATTTCTTATTGTCCTGGTCAAAAAGTTCCTTGATAAGTTCTTCCTGCTTGAAGTATATACTGATACAATTCAGGCTTAGTTCTATTTTTCAATCAATGTTTCAAGTACATCTTTATTATGCACTAATTTATTTACAACAGCTATATCAATGATTCTAGCATTGTTATTACTAAAATATTTGTCACCACTAAACTTATTAACATCTCCACCTTTTACATTTAATATAATCCCCTTTTTTACACCTATATAGTTATTAACATCTTTCTGAATAAACAAATCAAAGTTATCTTCTTCCAAATTTAATTTAAATTCTTTCTCCCATTGCTCTTTTACTGCCAAATACTCAGTGGAGTTAGTTGTAAAAGCCACACCGTCAGTATTTATATTAATTATTTGGCAACTATCCGACAATCTTTTTACATAATTCATACAGTGCTATTTGACCATACACACACACGGAATAAGCAGCACGAGGATTATTTAAGACAGAATATTGATTGTTTAAGTTTCCATACACCGAATTAAGAATTAATTTAAGAGCGTCACTTTCTAGCTTATCTTTATGTTTTATCTCAACCCTACGGTTCAATATATCTATATATTTACTTGTAGCAGGGCCTAGTGCGTTTATCAGAATGATTATATTAGGATACATGCTCGTAACATCTAATAATTTTACATTTTTAACTCTAATTGGCTTAGATGGTGCTCCATGCAGTCCTCCAAATCCAAACTGAATGTCATTCCCAAACTCTTTTTTCGTTATTGTCTTGGTCTTCAATTCAAATGCTGGTTCATTCAACTGTAGCCACATTTCTTTTACTTCTAAATCCACTTTATCCAATAGGTTTTCTTCAATTCTGATACTGCTCCATTTATTTATTTTTCCAGAAGTAGTAAGCAGATTTCCTGAAATAGTTGTTGTATTCCATTTTTTAGCTTTACTGTTTCCAAGTTTTTTTACCAATAGTTCTTTTGTTTTAAAATAAGAATTTTTCCCTCAGTTTATACACTTCAATGGTTGTATCCACATCATATCCACAATAAAACATTGCTTCTTTCAGTTCCTCATCTGTCAATTTCCTATCTATATCAAACGGTACACTACTTTCAAGTATCATTTTACCCATATTTCCTTCAATTTTTCTTTAACCCTGGTTTAGATACATTAATTTGCTGGAAACAGTCAAGACTATTTATGCAGCTATCCACTTCCTTATCTGCGTTATTTCCAGAGATAATTCTGTCATTAAATTCTTTTTAATTGATAATTACTCCAACCTCTTATCATTTTTTGTAAGAACTAAGTCGTCATAAAAAGTAGTTGTTATAACCAACTAGAGTTTTACCTTTTATAAAATCTCGAAGTTCTTCAAAATCATTGTGAAAATATTCTCAATGTATTTTTATTTATATCTTTAAAAACCACAAAAGCGTCATATTTATATACCTCAATATCATAAAATAATAGATTTTTCCATACATCAATCCTTTTCAATAAAGGGACATCGTTTGACATCCCTTTATATAATTACTATTTCTTTTTATTTTTTTCTTAACTAATGGCTTAATATCTACCCATATGAATCTACCACCAGCTTTTTACTTCAAACATTACAGTTCGACCCTATTAATTCATCTTTATTTTTCTACATCTACACCAAATTTATTTTTTTAAATTGTTCTAACTTTTTCACTTTTTCCTGAGGATTGATAAAGAATTTTTTTCATTCCATCGACCCATTTAGCATAAACCATTTTATTTTTCATAGATTTTTTTCCTTCGTATTCAATATGGATTTTAATTCCCACATCATCTAACTTAATTTCTTTGATTATAGCTTCATCAATCAGTCCTAATTCCTCATCAGTAAACTTATCCACTGAGCTTGTTTCCCTACAAACTGCAATATGTATTGTAATCATAAATATCTTTTCTAACTCCTACACAATTATGTAAATCATCAAAATCACAATTAAAAATATTCCTGACACCATTTCTCTACTTTCTCAGCTTTTTTCAGGATCATCAACAAATTTCGCTTGAGTTCCAGACCAGCTTTGTTTATTAAAATTAACTTCTCTTATTTCTCCAGCTTCTTCATGTAAAAAAAGTCATAATTGCTTTTTCCTTCATTTTCATAAACTACTTGTACTAATTCTAAATCTTTTAATAATTCCATCTATTTTTCCTCCATAATATATTTAATTTTATTTTCTTTTAATAACATTTCAGTCAATTTTGCGTCTTTTTCATCTGATATGATAAAAATGTATTTTTTTATCAGATTTTTCTGCTTTCTTCATAACTTCTTCAACTTTTTATTCTTTTCTTCCCTTGCTTTTTGCATTCTCAATAGATTGTGCTAAGTTAAATGTTTCCAAATATTCTTTTAAAATCTCATTGTCTCCAAAGATTCTTTATAACTCCAATATCCATTTTTCTTTGTTCTAACCAGTCAGACAATTCATTTTCCAGCTTATCTAGCGAAGTTGTTTTTATTAGCCATACTTTCTTTAAAGAAATTCTCAAAAAGTTATTACATCATTGAAATCATAATGTTTCACTTTATCTTCAAACATTTCTTTAATTACAGCTTTTTTTATTTATTCTTTCAGTTTCTTCCATTTCTCGTATTTGACTTCTAACAATATTATCAGCTTCTTTTTACAATTGCCACTATCTCTTTTATTTGTGCTTCAAAAGTCATTATAAGGTTTCAACATCTCTTTTTTATCTTAATTCTATGATCTTCCAGTTTTTCACATCTTTATTAACTTCAGCTATCAGTTTTTAGATTCTTTGATATTTTCTTCTGTTACTTCAACTTTTTAAATTCTCACTTAAATTTAATGCCTTCTCTTTTATATGCTCATAAGCATTAAAATTTATCTTTCAACTTTAAATTCAACAATCCCTGTTTCATTGATATTCATTAATTCACTCATATTTTACTCCTCTTCCCATTCAATATTATCATAGGCATAATCCACTAATATTTTTCACAACTTTTTGAAGCAGAATAGCCTGTGGCTTCTTTTATTTCATTTATAATTTCGTATGTATCCGTTCTCACTTTTACAGCAATATTCCCTGATTTTGATTCTCTTTTTCTTCTTCTTATTAAAATTAATTTTTTTCCATCTGTTATCTCATATTCTATTTTTAATAAAATCTCTCACTTTTATGTAATTCTATAAATTTACTGTCACTATTTTTTCTATGCATGTAGTAGAACGCTTTTGCACTTTGTGTTGAAAGATGTCTTTTAGCATTCTGAAAAGCATCATACTTATATGATTTGTCGTTCATAATTAATTCAATCTTCTTTTTCATCGTGATTACTCTCAATAAAAGAAATAATCATATTTAATATCAGGAGCATTCTCAAGCGTTGATGTATCTGTTGCATAAATTACATCATTATCGCCTATTTTTGAATACATAACCTGTTGTTACTACATCGTGTATGCATTCAAAAGGAATTACTTCCATTTCTCCAATTTGATAACTAATTTCTGTACTTAAAATCTTTTCCAGTTCTCTTTTCCCAACTTCCATAGCCACTTCATAATTTGAATAAATCTTAATATGCTTCCATTTATTCCTAATACTCTTGAATGTAGATTTTTTTCAAATGGTCTGAATGTTTATGAGTAATGAAAAGATATTCTATATCTTTCAAATAATCTTTTAATTTTTGCATAAGGAACTCCGCAATCAACTAAAATATTGTTATTAATAATCACGGCATTTCCTTTACTTCCTGATTGTATTACCTTGTATTCCAATATTCCTCCTAATCTCTTAACGCCAAAGGCATCATTAAATAAAGCCAGTCATCACTAGCGCCACCTTTAACAAGTACCGTGCTCTTATTATTGAGCATTTTCATCACTACTGTCTTGTCCTTGATTTTTTTAATAAAATCTAGCAGGTATTTCACTTCTAATGCTATTTTTTAAATCATCGCCATTCTGAATTGTTGCCAGCTCTTCTTTAAATTCTGAATGTCCATCATTTGATTTTATTAACAATTTGTTCTGCGTGAAGTTAAATACCGCTCCATTTCTATACTCAAGAGAATTTTTAGCCACAGAATAAGCACGTTTAAGTGCGGGTACAAAATTTTTAGTGCCTAAGACTACCGATGTTCTATTTTTATCCAAGTCAGATGTTATAGTTTTGTAATCTGGGAAAACAAGGTCAACTAACTCGGATACAACTTCTATTCCTACAAATTTAAACGATATTTCATTTTTTTCCTATAGAAACTGCTGTCATTTCATCAGGTGCACCTAATTTAGATTTCATAACTTTTAAAAAGTCCTTTAACGGTTTCCAAAGGTATGCTCACACCAAAATCTTCAAGCTTATTTGGACTAAGATTTAATTGAACTCTTGCATAGGCCAAACGGTAGGTATCTGTCCCAATAGCCTTTAAATGTTCTCCATCTAAATCAAGCCTCACACAATTTACAGCAAAGTTTTCAACATTTGTGGAAGCAGAAAACATTACATTCTCAAAAAGATTTTTCAAGTCTTCCTTCTGAAACGAATAATATTCTGGTACTTTTTACACTTTCAAAGTCAGGAAAAAGGGTCTCCTGTTATCAATGAAATTTCTCCCTTAGAATCATTTGTCTGGACAATTATTTTATCCTTTTCAACTGCGATTGTAACATCATTGCTGGAGATTCCTTTTACCAGATCCTTAAAAATTTTACAGGGAACTAGAGCTTTTCCACCGCCAGATATTTCTCCTGCAATTTCAATTCTTACAGATTTTTTTCCGAGATCCGAAGCTCTTAATATTAAAACATTTTTTTCTTTTCATCAGCTTCTATAAATATCCCTTTCAAATATTCTTTTCCTAACTTCTTTTTTTCTGCAAAATTTTTCTGCAATTTTAACAGCTTCAGAAGTTTTCCAAGTTTTTTTACTGTCGCTTTTAGTTTATCTTCCATTTTTTTCTATCCTTTCATTGATTTAATAGGCTGACATCAGTAAAAATGACAATTGCATTATTAATAAATATTTAGGAAGTATAATGTCAGCCAAGTTTTTATGGAGTTTCTTCTCTCAAAGTATTGATTTAATTGTCTAAATTTGCTATAATTAAGATGAGTTAAGACAAGCACTCATCCTGTTTTTAGCCAGTGTTAGACAGTCGCTGGCTATTTTTTATTTTCATAGCCTCTTTTCTTTTACATCCAACCCAGGCAATTTCAAGTCCAGCATCTTCAAATGCTAATAAAGTTATAGCATCCTGTTCAAAGTTGGCTTCCCCACCTTCTATGATCACCTCTTTTATTTCCTCAAATTTCTTGTCCGTTTTTGTAATAAATGTCTTAATATACATTCTATTTTTCTTGTCAAAATCTTTCAGTTTCCGCTGTACAAACGTTTTAAAAACGTTGTAGTATGCAAATATCACAAGTATCTGTCTTGTCGCAGTTTCAGTATCTCTATACCTAGTTTTTAAATATTTGCCAAATTTAGTTTTTTTAAAATTTTTAATTCTTTCTGGTACATTTTTAGAAAAACTCCGCAACTACAAATTCATTTTTAAAAGTCTTGTATCTTACGTTGATTAGGATTCTGCAGCTCTTCATAGTCATATTCCTTTACAAGCCTTGTCACAATCCTGAAACTTCTCTGTATGATGTCCTCAAGTCCAAAGGTGCACCACAAGGTATTTTTTTCGTTCAATTTTGGTATTTTGGTATCACCTCTTAGGAGATTGCCATCTGTAATTCCAGGAATGTTAAAATAATTTCTGTAGTGCTTGCATAAATTTGAAAAGGCCCATCATTGAAAAAGACCTTCGCTCTTTCATTCTCATCCGTTGAGAACTTTGTGTAATCCTTTGCCTTCGATACAAACACTCGCTTTTTCTTCTTTCTTTTTTAATTTTCTCTTTATTTTCATAACTGTTCTCCATTTTTACATCTTTTTAAAGAATGACGGCCACCAAAGTATTATTATCAATAGCACGGGAAATGCTAAATTCCCTCCAGCAATCCAGTAGCCATTCTCTCTAATAACTTCTAATTGTACTATAATCGTTGTGACTGCCAGAAATAATATCTTTATCAGATCTCTTGTTGTCAACATTTTCATTCCTAATCCTTCCCCCAGCTCTTGTACTCTTTACTGTTTACAAAGCTGTAAATTCTTAATCCTATGACAGCATATAAGGCAATAGTTGTTATTATTACTCCAAAATTCCCATCTTTAAAATCTTGTGTGTTGTTCAGCATAACCGCAACCCACAATATTCCCCAGTATGCCCAGTTTCTTTTTTTCACTTTTCATCACCTTCTTTAATTTACATATTTTTAACTCCAAAAATTTTTTTGTAGCTCATACCCCATATCTTTCAACCTGTATTCGCTGTATGTCATAATCCCAAGCTCCACGGGGTCTAGTTCTAGTCGGCTCTCTAGTCTGAACTGCAGAGCCAAACTTAAGTCTTCTTGTCTGCAGTCCCATTCTTACATACTGCTGACCTTTTCCGATAAATTCCGCTGTTTCTTTAATTGACAACTGCAATTTTGAAGCCTGTTTATTTATCCAAGATTCCAAATTTTCCATAGTTTTTCCTTTCCGGGATTGCCGTCCCTTAATCTTTTTTGGTGTTTGTTGTCATTACTTAGCCCTTAAACGATTTTTAATATGAATGGCATAATCTACTGCTGGTATTTTTATTCCCAATCTTTTAGCAATAGCCGCTCTTTTAATTCCTTTTTCTGCCAATTCATAAATAAGTTCTTCTTTACATTTTTTCTTGTTTTTATAATCTTCAAGTTCTTTTTTGAAATACTTATGAACTGCATTGCAACAGGATTGCCAATTTCTATTTAATGCAATACCTATCTCGTTGTACGGGAGACCTTCCACAAATCTTAAAATTCTTAATGTCTGAAGTTCTTCTGTTGTCCAGTATGTATATTTATGGCGCTGCATAACTTACTACTCTCCTTCTACCCAAAGAATATTTCATCCAGAACTTCCAAAGGATATGTATTAATAAGCCCATATTTACTATCCACAACCGTTCCTGTAAGCAGTCCTCTAGTTCTACATACCTTGGTAGCTTTTCTTCCCATAACACTGGAATTATAAGTGTTAGAGTTGATTCCCTTCATGTTTGCATAAGCGATTACTGTCAAATGGTTGCTTGTTACAGTTCTTCTCTCATTATGCTCTATTCTTGTTATATCCTTCTTTATATTTCCTATGCTCTGGTTAGTTTGGGCAACATTATTTTCAATATCGCTCATTCTGTTTTCCGCTTCTACCATCCATTGTGCATTCATTAACAGCTGTTCTGGAATAGACATTGGTTTCTTCAAAGCCTTTTTCATTCTTTCAAATTCGTTAATGTATGCCACATTTAATAAAAATGCGTTCGGTACTGAAGCGTTATATCCTCCAATTAATTGTGCTATACCTTTTTCTGTGACTAGGTAGTTTTTATAACTTTTAAAGTTTCCCTTTACTTTATATGAACTAGGGATGTAAAACTCAGTAAAATTAAGGTTTTTCTCCGAGGCGGAACTTTCCGCTTTCGATATATTTCCTATATTTCTCTTCGAGAGCCGAAACTTCGGCTTTCGTAAAATTTTTCTCAATATAACCCTCAATTTTTTTCTAATAAATGCTTATGACTTACTCCCAATTCTTCTGCTACTCTATTACTTGTTGTTACTAAAAACTCCATTTACATTTTCTACAATTACTTGTAATTTATTCATAATTTTAAATCACTCTCGCTTTCTTTATTTCTTATATTTATCTTTTTATCTCCATTTTCGTGTTATAATATTATTCCCTAAAACAATTTCTTACACGAAAGGAGGTGTTATTTATGATTTCATTCTATAACTGGGTTATATCTTTTAAAAAGATTTAAAAGACACCGTTTGGAGATTTTGCTAATGATGCTCATTTTGATACAAATTTTTCCTAAAAAGCCACATCGAAAGATGTTATATTAAAATATCTTAACTCGCTTAACGTTTCTCTTGATGTTTTAGAACTTTTTGATCTCATTTATTTTGCTTTATTCCTTGGACATGGGAAAAAAATTAGTTATCAATCTATTAAAAATATCAAATTTTAAACATTATGATATTTCAACATTAAACATTTAAGTATTAAGATTAAATCTTCTCTTGTAATGTTCTTTTCATTCAAGAGTTGATTTAATTTTTCCATTTCCTCATCATTCCCTCTTCTTTTAAAAAAACTCTATACAGTCCACATTCATCTAATATGTTCATTTACTCACTCTCGCTTTCTTATTTTATCCAGCATTTATTTTTTTAAACTTCCTATAACTGTTAAAAGGATAATTTCTATACTTACTGCGTCTTATTTTCTTTGGCAAACCATTGTTTATATCAGAGAGCATATCTAGTGCTCTTTGATTTTCTATCAGTCTTTGGGTTTCGATATAATCTAACTCATACAAATCTATTTTCTCTATATTTTTTCAGTTCTATCTTGAGATGTTCTAAATTCTGCTAAAAATATATGAAACTATAAATATTATTATAAAAATCTTTTAAATTTAATCACTCTCTCTTTCTTATTTTTTTATATTTATTTACATCCCCATTTTTCGTGTTATAATATTATTCGCCTAAAACAATCTTTTACACGAAAGGAGGTGCTACTTTTGGATCTAGATAAAAATACACTAGAACAGTTAAAAATTTATCTGCTTATTTTAAAACAGTTTAAAGAATTTAAATTATTTTTTTGCAGCAAACTCCTAACTTTTATGATACTGTAAAATTTTTGCCGAAATTTTTCAAATAATTTACAGGAGTATCATCAACAGCAGATACAAGGTTTAAAACAATTTCAAAATTTTTTTAAAAAAACTTATGAAAAAGAAATAAAAAGAAACTTTTTCTGAAAATCAAATAAATGATTTTAAAGAGGAATATGACAGTATTTCTTCAAATCCTTCAGTAAAAGGTAAAGAAATCTTTATTTCATATAAAATTTTCATTATATTTGTATGCCTTGTTTTTAACTATATTAGATATTGCTCCTATTCCTTACGCAAATTTGATAAAAAGTCTTACTGAAGCATTTATAGCTAAATATACTGACGATGAAAACATGAAAAGTTATCTTGATAAATTCTCTAAAGCTATTATTAATATCTTAGACGATTATTTTATCAACAAAAGAAAAATAAATTTTTATTATGTTTCAAATTAATTGTACTTGTTAATAGCGATATACTGAATATTAAAAGCCGTTTCAAAAATTTGTAAGTTTTTAAAAAGCAGTAATGTCCTATTACTTCTTTTAGGTAAATCAAAATTCCTATTAAAAATAATAAACCCTAATTTAAAAATTCTTTTTCACCCAATCACCTTCCTTTCTCTAATTTTTTTAGATGTTTGTCTTATTCATCTTTTTTTGGTTTATTTTAACTAAACTAAAGGAGTAAAAATAAAAAGATATTTCTTTTTCTATCAAGATCCAGAAATTTGACAAATCCTTTCAATTTCATCTTGCGAAAAATCAGTCTCATTGTTTAATTTCTTACTTATAGTGGCTTTTTGAGCATTTCATCATTTTGGCTAAGACATACTCATTTTTAATTTTTTTCTTTTATTTTACCCCTTAACATAGAATAATCTCTTTTTATAAAAATCACCTCCCATTTTAAATTTGTTTATTTTTAACTAAACATATGATACCATAACATTTTAAAGTTGTCAATACTTTTTCACTTAAAATAAACTTTTTTTATTAAAAAAAGTTGATTTTTTTCCTAAACTATGGGGTATAATATAGTATCAAAAAAATAGAAAGGATTTTTAAAAAAATGGGAAGAAAAAGAGGAATGCCAAGTTAGAATAAAAAAAGGCAATGAATCTACGTGGGACTGACTCAAGCTGATATAGTTGAAAAAACAAATATAAAAAAGTCAGCACTAAGTCAATATATTAATGGAAAAATAACTCCACGACAAAATGCGATTGGTGAATTGGCAAAAATTTTAAATGTTTCTGAACCGTGGTTAATGGGATATGATGTTCCTATGGAACGAAATATAACTACTCCCAAACCCGAAACACCACCAGTTGTTGACACAAGCGTATTGACAGCTGAAGAGCTTGCAGAATTTGAAAAAGTGACTCAGACAAATAAACTTTTATTTTTCAATGGTATTGAAGATGATGACCACGACATGGCAGTTTTCAAGAATTTGGTTATAGATATTTTGCTAAAACAACGAAAGAACAAAGAAAAGGAGTAGCATTGTGGGCAGATTGAAGAGCAAGGACAGGTTTAAAAGAATTGCAATAGGATTGATAGCAAAATACGGAACTAATGATCCGTTCGAGCTGTGCAATTTGTTAAATATAAAAGTCATTTACGAAGACAACTTCAAATCCTTTTTTGGGATGTACTGCGAAGTAAACAAAGAAAAATGTATCATAATCAACTCAAGCCACGATGAACTGACCAAGCGAATAATCTGTTCACACGAACTGGGCCATTCATTCCAGAACTTTGAAAGCGTAGTATTCATGAAAGAAAACTACCTGTTTGGGACAGAAAAACTGGAAAATGAAGCAAACTACTTCGCAGCAGCACTAGTATTCGGGAACTTGATTCCAGATAACTTGGTAAATGATGAAAATAGAAAAATGTTGAATGATTTGACTAGATATTTGTGATATAGGAGCGTGATTTAACAATGGAAAAAAATGATACTGGAAAAACAAAGGCAAAAAAGCCTATTTATAAACGATGGTGGTTTATTTTTTTAGTCGTATGTTTTATTATTGGGACACTAAATAACATATTTGGGGATAAAAGCGAAGAAATCATCGGTAAAAATATTGAGAATACTTTATCTTCGGCGGGTGTAAAAGATTATACTCTGGAAAAAGATGAATCATTAGATGAAAATGGTCAAAAAGGTTATAGAGCAAAAACTGATTTTTACCAACACAGGTATAATCATACATGTTGACAAGGATAAAAAGTCTCTTCTTTGAAATTTGATAACATTGAATATGTAAAAATGGGGAGGTGACAGGAAAAGTTACTGATTGGGTTGTGACCGGAAAAGAACAGGTAAATATAAAGTTTCCGCAGAAGGAGCTATAAAATCAATTTTTAAAATCTCCATCTACTGCTAAATTTGCTCCTTTATCTGAATGGGGTTTTAACAAAGTTAGAGGAGTTGTTTCTGTAACAGGTTATGTTGATTCTCAAAATTCATTTGGAGCAATGCTAAGAAATAAATTTATCGTCGAGATTTGATGCCAAAACGGAAAAAAATCAATCATTTTAATTTTTTTGAAGGAAAAGATTATATTAAATAAAATGGGTGGATAAAACGGATATTGAGGGTTAATAATATAAAAATTTCAGGAGGAATAGAAAAATGTTGAATGATTTGATTAGGTATTTGTAAAAACAAAAATCTTTTGAAAGGAGGATACAACTTTTGAAAAAAACTCTTATTTTTTATACTTTTTATCTTGTTTGAGCTTTTTCAAATACTTGCAACTGGGTAAGTGAACCCAATCAAACTTTTGAAGAAGTACATCGGCATAATTAAAAAGCATAACCTTACCAGTAAAGTCTACTGTGATAACAACGACACTCTAAAGGCTTACTGGCGAAGTAACGATGAAAATGATATTGACATAGGATTAATGCTTAATGACATTAATGCTAAATCACTGAGTTTAGATGAAGCAGTCAATGCATTTAACACATTTGTAAAGAAAATTGGAATGTTCGATGAAGTGAAATTAAGCCAAAGAAAAAGGGATTTAATTCCAGAAAATGTAAATATAAGACTTTATATGTATAATCCTGATTATGGGGATACTTACATGCTTTTACAAAATTGTCTACAACTTTACCAATAATACAACCTCATATTATTACAATGAGAAGTACTTCAGTCATTACGCAGGATTCATTGAAGAAGCCAGAAAAATGAAAAAAATCTTTATCCTACTGATGATACGATTTATTAAGATTAAAAAAATTACAAAACTATAAAAAGTTGTGTAAAAATGAAAAATTACAAAACTATTATGTAGGAGAGTGTAAAAAAATGAATATTAATTTTAACGATATTAATATACCAAAACCATACATCCCAGAAGAACTTCCAATAAATTTGGATAGCGTTTTATTAAATAGAGAAATGTTTAATTTAATAACTACCGCAAGTAATGAAATGGGAATTTATAAAGGGTTTTTTTAAGTAATACGCCAAATCCAATACTGCTTATATCACCTTTATTGATCCAAGAAGCTGTTCTGTCTTCTAAAATAGAAGGAACTCATGCTACACTTGAAGATTTCTTGAATTATGAAGCTGGAAATAAAATGTTCAAAATCGGTATGACAAGAAGGTTAGAGCCACAGGAAAGAGTAAACGAAATAGGAAGTGCTTCAGTTCCTTTCAAAATTGATGTTCACAGCTTTATATTCTCTGAAAATGCAGTAGAATTAGAAAAAACATTACGCAAACGATTGAATGACAAAAGAGTAAATAAAGTGAATTTAAGAAAGGAATTTTTACAGTACAGTAGATGAATTAGAAGAATTAGTAAACGAATTAGATCCAACAGCAGTCTTCAACAAAACTATGCTTGCTAAAAGAATATAACCAAACAACATCGGTTAGTTCTGATGAATACGTAATTGAGGATGAAGATGATTTAAATGATAATATTTACAATTAATATTTTTTTAAACTTTATAATGGAAAGGAATATTTAAAATTTATGATAACCTATGTATATTTAAATAAAGAAGTTCAAGTAAAAATTCTTGGTGAAGGTGATTTTTTTGGAAAATACTTATAGTAGTAAGCCAATAAATACTCAATATGATGATTTTATTTTATACATTGACAACAACGAGAAATATTATGGAGCTGCAACTTTAAAAATATTATTAACGGAAAAAAATATTTTCGTTGCAAGAATAATAGCTGATATTATACCTAGAGCTAGACAATTTAAACCCTAAAATATCCTCAAATATAGATAACACAATTTATGGAAGACGAATGAGTAGGACAAGCCTTGAAAAAAACAATCAAATATTATAACATGTGATATGTATGAATCATTTGTAACTATTCATCAAAGGCACTAATAATTATATAAACTTACTTCTATATTCTTATGAAAAATTATTTAATTCAGATTTAATATATTTTTGAAAATCAATATGGAGAATTTTATTTAGGTACTCAAGATTATTAAGTCAATAATAAAATAGCCCCTCACGGCAATAGGGACTAAGTAATGTGATATACTCACAAACACCAGTAAAAGTATATCACACAAACCTTTAAAATTCAATACAAGGAGTGTGATTTTTTTATGAGAAATCCAAATGGGTATGGCAGCATATCAAAATTAAGCGGAAAAAGAAGAAGACCTTATATGGTTAGGGATTACAACTGGTTTCGATGTAAACGGTAAACAATTAATGAAAGTGTTAGGGTATTATAGGACACGAACCGAAGCTATGAAAGCTTTAGCGGATTTTAATGACAATCCATATAATATAAATTTGAATAGCATTACTCTCAAGGAAGTTTTTAGATAGATTTATGAAAAACAAAAAGATACAATTACAGAATCAACTTTAAAAACGTACAAATTTTGGCACAAATATCTAAAACCCTTGTACAACAAAAATGAAAGATTTAAGGACATTAGAACTCCAGAATTTCATAAACAGTCTAAGTCATCTGTCAACTGGAAGTTTAAAACTTATAAAATCTTTTATAGGAATGCTTTTTAAAGAGGCTATGGAGATGGATATAATAATCAAAGATTACAGTCAATTTATAAAATTACCAAAAACACAAAGTTAAAATAGAGCGAAAAAGTGTTCACAGATGAAGAAATAGCATTACTATGGTCGAATGTAGATAGAATCGACTATATTGACACAATACTGATTCTAATTTACACAGGAATGAGGATAAATGAACTGTTAAAACTAAAAAAATAAGCATTGATTTGAGACAAAATATAATCACCGGCGGAAGCAAGACTGAAGCCGGAAAAAATCGTATCATTCCAATACATCCTAAAATACTTCCATTAATTATAAAAAAAGAATGAACAATAAAACAGAATATCTTGTACCGAACAGAAGAGGAACAAATTATTATAAGTACTCTAATTTTAGAAGATTTGAATTTATAAGGATTATGGAACTTTTGGGAATGGAGCATACCATACATGACACAAGGCACACTTTTGCTACACTGATTAGTGATGTCTCAAACAATGAAGGCGCAATAACTGAAATAATAGGGCATACTAATATTAACATGACTAGAAAAATACATCCATACGAATATTGAAAAATAAGAGCTGAGATAGAGAAGATAAATTAAAATCCGCAAGCAACAGATATGTAACAAACTTTTAAAAATCCCTGATATTTAGGGATTTTTATAAGTATATGAGTTTTAAATTAATAAATAAATATGAAAATTAAAAAGATTAGCTTTCACTTTATGCAAAAACT
>BNJU01002748.1_pt1 | contig 43326 bp, 41 predicted proteins | sample 8539281 | NCBI WGS metagenome assembly BNJU01 (sample SAMD00202456, study PRJDB9452) | human saliva metagenome | isolation source: human saliva | place: Japan
TAAAAGCAATAGTGCTATTACTTAATTGCGAGTGCAAAGGTATTACTTTTATTTCAACCCACCAAACTTTTCATCAACTTTTTTACGTTTTCTTTTCGTCTTCATCGTGTAGTGTCGGTAGCGAAATATGGTAACCTACTGCAACAAAGCGTATTACGCAAATCATAAGAAAGGTGACTATCACCGTCAGCGGAAGCCCCAGTCCGAGCGAGAAGAGCGTCCAATAGGTTAGACCACCTGCCACACTAGCCACGGCGTAAATCTCTTTATGAAAGATGACGGGGATGTTATTCAACAGAACATCACGTATGACGCCACCTGCCACACCCGTGATACACCCCATGATAACGGCTACCCAGAAGCTATGTCCTAGTGCGATGGTCTTCTGAATACCGGCTATCGTGAACAGAGCTAAGCCCAAGGTATCGAAGACAAACCATGCGTTATCGAGCCTCTTTATCCATTTCCTCGATAGGATAACGAGGAAGAGTGCAAGTCCCAGTAACCAACACATACATGATATTCGACATCCAGAACGGGCGCACACCAAGCATGGCATCACGTATCGTACCGCCTCCGATGGCTACAGCAAAGCCGCATACGTAGCCTCCGAACCAATCGAAGTGCTTTTGGGCGGCGTGCCGTATACCAGAGATAGCGAATGCGAAGGTGCCTAGAAACTCCAAGATAACCTGGAGGGTACGGACGAGATGGGGGTCAGTGTAGGTCATACGCAGTTTTGCGGAGTGCCTTCTATGAATTTCTTGATATTCTCCACGGCAATAGCCATAAGTCTTTCGCGTGCCTCACGAGTAGCCCATGCCACGTGCGGAGTGATATATGCCTTGGGTTGTTGTAGAAGGGGATTGTCCTTCCGAGGCGGTTCGTCGGTCATAACATCTGCACAATAGGCTTTGAGATGACCGCTTTCGAGGGCATCAGCAACAGCCTGTTCGTCAATGAGCCCACCACGTCCTGTATTAATAAGGATGGTTCCGGGGCGCATTTCCTGTAGACTTTCTGCATTGATCATGTGCGTATTCTCTGCCGTAAGAGGGCAATGGAGGGTGATGACGTCAGACGTACTAAAGAGTCCTTCGAGAGTTGTCTTGCGGATACACTCGGGTAGATCGGTGCTGTTCTTACTGGTGTATGCCGATATATCCATACCCATGGCGTGCGCAATCTGCGCCACTTTCTGACCGATGTGACCGAGTCCGACGATACCAAGAGTCTTCCCCGCAAGCTCGATCAGAGGCGTATCCCAATAGCAGAAGTCCTGCTGCTTGCACCATTCACCACGTCTGACAGCCTCGGCGTAATGGTCTACTCGTGTTGCGGCATTCAATAGTAAGGCGAAAACATGTTGTGCCACACTATCGGTACTATAGGCTGGGATATTGCAAACCACAACTCCTCTTGCACGTGCCGCAGCGATGTCAATATTATTATAACCTGTTGCCAGCTCTCCAATATACTTCAGTTTAGGCAGTTGTTGGAGCACTTCTTCAGTGATATTCACCTTATTGATGAGTATTCCGTCAGCGTCTTTTGCACGCTCAACGACATCTTCCTGTCGTGTTCTTTCGTATATCGTACAATCAGCGAGTTGCTTTATTGGCTCCCACGAGAGGTCACCAGGGTTGACTGCATGGCAGTCGAGAATAACTAGTTTCATACTTTCTTATTGTTTAATGGACGCCTCCCCGAAACCGAACTCACCCTCCGAAAGCCTCCCCAAGCCCCTCCGAAAGGAGGGGATGTAGCCTCACGGGAGTTGGTAAGGATATATGAGTAAGGCAGTGAGAGTGCCTCCTTTTGTTGTTATTATTTGTTTTTATAAGTTGACGAGTTGATAGTTGACGAGTTGACAAGTTGTTTGTTCTGTGGGAAATGATACTATCCACGCCCCTCTCCATTACTTCCCTTTGGTCAGTGACCGCTGGTTCGGAGAGGCTGTGAGGCTTTCATTCCCATCAACGAAGGCGTTTCCTTATTATAAAGAGAGCCTTTCGTTGCCATAACGAAGGCGTCCCCTTGCAATGAAGAAAGCCTCTCTTCGCTTCAAAGAAACGCCCCCTTCGTCTGCAAACAATGGTTTTCACTCCCCTCTCCATTACTTCCCTTCGGTCAGTGACCGCTGGTTCGGAGAGGGTGTGAGGCTGCTCCTCCCCTTTCGGGGAGGCTGGGTGGGGCTGTTGGGAGGCCGTTAGTCGGGTATAAACTCCCTCCCCTCCAACTCATCCGGCATATACTGTTGCTCGACAAAATGCCCCTCATAATCGTGAGGATACTTATATCCATCGCCATAACCAAGGTCTTTCATCAACTTTGTCGGTGCATTCCGAAGGTGCAACGGAACGGGCAGATTACCCGAACGGCGCACCTCCTCAAGGGCGGCATTGATACCCTTATAAGCCGAATTGTCCTTCTTGGAACGAGCGAGATAGACCACCGCTTCCGCCAAAGGTATGCGTCCCTCTGGCCATCCTATGCGGTCGACTGCATCGAAGGCAGCGTTTGCCAATAACAGAGCATTGGGGTTCGCAAGTCCGATATCCTCGGCTGCGCTGATCACTACTCGGCGTGCAATAAAGCGCGGATCTTCGCCTCCTTCAATCATGCGAGCCATCCAATAGAGGGCAGCATCGGCGTTTCCTCCACGAATCGACTTGATGAATGCAGACACAAGGTCATAGTGCATCTCACCGTCCTTATCGTATGCCAAGGGGTTTTCCTGCAGCTCTTTCTCCACCAACTCATCGGTGATAACCATCTCATCTGACGTCCGAAGCACTGACGAGAAGGTCGAGAATATTGAGCAATTTACGTGCATCACCACCGCTATAACGCAGTAGGGCGGTCGTCTCGGAGAGCTTTATTGTGAGTTTCTTCAGCTCCGTGTCTTCCTTGATTGCACGTTGCACGAGGCGGAGAAGGTCGTCTTTCCCCAACGATTTCAGCACGTATAACTGGCAACGCGACAGCAGTGGGCGGATGACTTCGAATGAGGGATTCTCCGTTGTTGCGCCTATCAACGTCACAACTCCTTTCTCCACAGCCCCCAACAAGGAGTCTTGCTGCGACTTAGAGAATCGATGAATTTCGTCGATAAAGAGTATCGGGGAAACCGAATTGAAGAACCTCCCGCTCTTCGCCCGATCGATCACCTCGCGTACATCTTTTACACCACTTGTCACCGCCGAGAAGCGTGTAGAAGGGTGTTTCTAATTGATGGGCAATGATCTGAGCGAGCGTGGTTTTGCCAACGCCTGGTGGTCCCCAGAGGATGAACGAACTGATATGACCGCTGTCGATCATACGTCGCAAGACAGCTCCCTGACCCACAAGATGCTCCTGCCCAATGTATTCATCCAGCGTCCGAGGACGCATCCTTTCTGCCAATGGTTCCATATCTTCTCGTGTCTCTATCGATAAATTCTGCGCCTGCCCACCGCTCGCAAGAGTGCAAGCTATCCTTCGCAATCGTCTTGCCTGTCGTTAGTAGCTGTTGCACTCGACATGGACAATCACATTACTAAGTAGCAGCTGTTGTCTGGCTAAGCATTGGTTGTTATAGAACGAACCTTTGTCTGCCACATTGCTAAGCACTGGCATGAGCATTGTATATCATTAGGCAAAAGTAAGCAATTATTCTCATAATTCAAAATCCAGCCTTTAAAATGATGGATAACCAACTGGTTTGGCGACTTTCCAATGCCTCTCTATCCACCCAATCAGCCCCATCTGCCTCACTCATCACCCTCCCCTATCCACCCAAACAGCCCCATCTGCCTCACTCATCACCCTCCCCTATCTACCCAATCAGCCCTATCTGCCTCACTCCTTACCCTCCCCTATCTGCCCAATCAGCCCCATCCCCCTCACTCATCACCCTTCCCTATCTGCCCAATCAGCCCAATCAGCCTCACTCATCACCCTCTCCTATCTGCCCAATCAGCCCTATCTGCCTCACTCATCACCCTCCCCTATCTGCCCAATCAGCCCTATCAGTCTCACTTATCACCCTCCCCTATCCCCAAAACAAGTAAACTTTTTTCAACAACTTACCCTTTTGTCGTATTCTCCTCATACTCTTCTCTGCACAAACCTTCCCCTCTTGTCGCATGAAAAAATGCTCATAATGATAACTACCGAGTAATAAGTTATTTACAAATGATTATCTTCTCCATAACATCACAGACTCCCCTACCCTTTTAAATAAATTAACCTACATGAAAGGAAGTCATCTCTTCTATTAAAACTAAGATTTTCCTTATTTTGTCATAACTATTCGTAAATATCGACAAGAGGCTCCCTAAACGTCGAACCAATGCTCCTCATTCGTCGAACACATCCATCATCTACCTACTAATCTGTCGCAAGCTCCTTCCCAATCTGTCGCCTCCATCTTACTAATCTGTCGTCGCTAACTTACTAATTTGTCGGTAGTTAACCCTGCAACTCATTGTATCTCAGCATTTTAAACCACCTTTACTAATATCTTATAATTGATTAACTAACGATATCTAACTCGATGAGAAGTTTTTAAGTTAAGGGTTAAAAAGATATTTGCTTGTGTGGAGATGACTTTTACTAAGGGCTTTTGGGCGACCCTCCCTATTTGTCGCATCTTCGCTTGAAGGGTGCTTGCTTTGTGCTTGCTGTTCGTTTTTTCCGCCGCTTCTTTCGCTTTCTTTTTTTAGTCTTGATGGTTTCTTTGTTGTTTTTCTGTCGCTTTACTTCTCATCTTATAGTAGATGGTCTTTAATCCTTCTAATAGGTTTATTCCTAACTAACTCAACGCTAAGTGTTTTGTTTTTAATCGGATAGCTTTATTTTATCTTATGCTCTACTTCATTTAAATCACCCCTCCCCTACCCTCTTCTCTCTCGATAACTTTATTTTTTGTCAGGTTCCTTTTATCATTTATTGAGCATCTTCCTCTTATTTTCTTAACCGATATTCTCCTATTTTTCCTGCCGCTTTTCTCTTGTCTTGTTATTCGTTTTCTTCTTCCCTATCTGTCGTTTTTTCAACCTTCCCAATATGTCTCTTTCTTCATAATTAATACTTAGTTTCATTTAAGTTTTTTGTTCCCTGTTTGTCGTTTTATTCCCTTTTTACTACCAAAAGAGCCTATTTTTTATACAAGTTGAGCCTTGTTTTAAGCGACATATTAGGAACTTATTTACTTTAAGAATGCCTTTCTCCATCCTTACTAACTACTCTGTATAACAGTACTTTAGCTCTTTTAAATTGTATGAAACGTTTAAATGAAACCCAAACAATTCACTTTTTTGTCGCCGTTTGGCTTTAATTGCCTTTATAAACATACTGATTTACAACTCTTTATATGCTCTTCTACACTTATAGAAACATCTTCCTAATTTGTCGCAAAGCTCTTTTTCCTCAAAGAACTTCCTTTTTTGTCGTCTTTCTAATGCTTCTTTCTGATCGTTCTAGGTGTTTTAACTTACTTATTTGTCGCACTTCTTGGTTTTAAGTAAGCAAGTTTTCTCTCCCTATTTGTCGTTACTTACCTTTTAATATACCCATTATAATCTTACTATTTTGTCGCTTTTTCCACTCCAGATAGATGTTATCTCTGTTTTTTTATGGATTATTTCTTCTTATTTAGATGAATGTTTTTTTCTTTATTTTTTTGCCGTTTTATCTTTAGTTTTTAGAGCCTTTCTCTTATTTAAATGGACTCGTTTTATTTTACTAATTAGAGCTATTTCTCAAATTAGTATCTTACTCTCTCCTAGATAGTTAGTAGTTTTTTGTGAACAAAAAGAGATGTTATTTCTGTGGCTTTTATATCCTTTAATTGCGCTTCTAAGTTTCTTTACCAATGCAGGAAGTGCTTTTCTTTATTTAAAGAGAGCCTCCCTTCATGTTAAAGAGAGCCTTTCCTTGCTTTGAAGAAGGCGTTTCTTTGCTTTATAGTTGATTTCTTCTTTGTTTTTAGTTGAATTTCCTTTGTTTTATAGGCTGGCTTTCTTTATTTTACAGGTGTGTCTTCTTGGTTTTATAGTTGGGCATTCTTTGTTTCGTAGAAAGTACTTTTATGTACTTATTGGAATCTCTTTAGCTTCTTTTTTTATCCTCTTTTTATGTATTTATCATTGTTTCTTTTCCTCTTCCTGACACCATTTCGCTTTTTTCTCCCCTACTTCCTTCCTCCTTGCAGGGCACTTTGTTTTACCTTATTAATACTAATATGTATTTATTCTTTTGCTTATCTGTTTTAAAACATATTTATATATACATATTATAAATGTACTCCTTTAATATGTATTTAATGGTTTACTTCTTTCTTTGAATATGTTATTACGCTTTTTAATTAACTGCTTAGATATAAAAAAATATAATGCTATTATAAATGAAATATATGTTTACTTGCTTATTAAATACTACTAATATATAAATAAAAAAAATACTTATTTGCTTATTTGTTCTTAGTTGTATGTATTTATATAAACACTTTTTTTAAATACTGATTCGGGCTTTCAAACACCATTAAATATATAAAAAGTATAAAAAGTATAAACTACTTATTTGTCTTTCTATAAATGCTCTGCTTTGTCTTTATAAATACTTCTCAATTCGTTGTTAGTATGTCTTAATTATATAAATATATACTTTTTCTTTTCATCTACAAATAGTATTTTTATGTTTGAATTATACCTCATTTTAATGTCTCCTACTGCACTCCTTTTTATATTCCTTGCCTATCTCCAGCTATCAAGATATGTACTTGTTCTTTCTTTATAAATCCTCTTTTTAATGATTATAAAACGCTGAAATATAATATTATATACTAATATATAAATAACTATTTATGCATATCTTCTCTTTCAAATTACTCCTTTTTTAAGTTTGAAAAAAAGTGTTTTTTTGTATCTTTGTATAAATATATGTTTATACTAAAATAGATACCTACTTTGATTCTTTCTAGTATCATGTTTATATAAATGTATAACCTCCTTTCATGCCTATTGAATGTCTCTTTTATATGAATCAATAAATATATAATATAATTTCATACGCTTACTTTGTATCGAAAAATATATCTAAATATATAAAAGTATAATAACTTCTTTATTTCTCTAAGTCACTTATAATATCTATTTAAATACTTGTTTGTTATAAAGAAAGGTGCTTTTAATAATGAAATATATAAATAAATAAACAACTAAACAAATGTTTATTTACTTATTTAAATGCGTTTTTTTAATGATTTATCTTATTACTTTTTTTCAAACAAAAAAACATTTGAATGTATTTGTTTCTTTCAGTATTTAGGTGTATATTTGCATACACATTAATATAAATGAACGAAGCGATGTTTATTTATTTAGAAAGACTAAAACATAAATATATAAAAACGTATGAAGAAGTTTAAAATATCATCTGTTCAGAGTGAAACTCTCAACTGGAGCCTTGGTTTGTTTCTAGCGTTTAGTTTGGTGAATAGCATTGATCACTGGACAGGAGCACCCACTGATGGGATGACATCATTGACTGAGACCTTTGAAACTGTTCAAAGTTCTTCGGCGATTCAGATAGCAGAGTCGATTCTTGTATGCGCCACTCAGTTGGTGATGTGGGAGGTTTCGCAGGTGCCTGAATAATAGTAAGCATTTCTTTTTGCAGTTGGCTATGATTGTGATTATGGTTTTGTCGGTGCTAGGAACAGCCGCTGTTTGTTACAGAGCATTGTTACCTGCTCACGACATTATGATGGAGACACCACGCGAGGAGGCATTGATTCAGACCTTCCGAGGCTACAACAATGTTGTGATTGGACTATTGAATCTATTCTTAGGAATCGGTTTGGTGCGTAAGTTCCGAGGCTCCATTCGTTTGTATGGTATGTCTATCATTCTTTGTCCAATCCTCATCTTCCTAACTGGCGGTGTGTTTTATTATATGTATAATGAGGTTGGTGGACTATCAATGACAGCCATTGACACCTACGGAACCATCCTTACACTGATTGTCTTCGTGCTCGGTTTGATTCCATCGATTGCCCTTCGTGGTTCGATGTCAGCGGATATTACAGAGGAGGACATCGATGAGGAAGATGCGAGTCAAGCATAAACAAGTGTGCTTCCCAGCACAATTTTATGTATAATATATATATAAATAAGGTGGGGGAGGGCGTTACCTGAATCGAAAGTAAGATTCTTCAACATTTATAACTGCTGTATTTCTCGTATTTGCGAGTAGATGGTAAGGTGGTTAAAAAAACGCCAGAAATGAAGAAGAAAAGGGTAGTGTGAACTTTACAAAATGATAGTAAAAGAAGTAAATAATATGCAATAAGGCTCTAGTAAGCCGTCTAAAAGATAATAAAACATGGTTATGGATGCCAAAGATATAACTTTTCTACCTGTGAAGAAATGGGAGCAAAGAGCTTCAAATATCTTCCTTACGCTCTTTATTATCGGTATGATAGCCTATTCAATGGTGTATGTTCTTGGTCCGAACACGCTCTTCTGGTATGGTTCTGGTCTACGTCAAATGGATTTAGAGACCCTCACGAACATCCCATTTAATTGTGGGTTTGCGGGCTTGATGACCCTCTTTGGACTTGTTATCCATCGTATTGGGCGGTCGCATACAGGCTGGATGAGCATAGCAATAGGTGCTTGGCTGTTTGCTAGCTTTTTGATGATCAACCTTTGTGTAAACATCATCGTAGCCCTTACAACCAGCTCTTCAGTGAGCAATGAGTTCGATGCTGACATTGTGAATACATGCAATGGAGTTTACTTTACATGTGTTACTTTGAGTTTTCTCTGCTATGTTTACATTATCAGTCGGTCACTTCTTTTTGAGTAAAGGTCATCTCAAGATCTTGTTTGTTAAGCAGTTAGCAGCCTTCTGTGTGTTCCTCATCTTGTTACAATTCTGCCTACCGGGAGCAGCCAACAATAACGTCCCTTTGATGTTAGAAATTATATTATGTCTGTGCTATCTATCCGTTGTTCTCTACATCGGAGTGTTATGGAGGAACATCTTAGATGCAGCCCATCTTCATGCTCCTAGCACGGATAACTACATTAAAGGTCAGTGGTTATTAAAGGATGAAGAAGAACTATTTATAGACGAAATAGACGAATGAAAAAAAGGAAAAGATAATAGATTGTTTGCCTGTAACGAGGCTCGAAGAGAATCTGATGAGTGCCTTTCTTTCGCTCTTCATCCTAGGTGTATTGGGTGACGTAATGGCATTAGGTAGTCAGTTAGAGATCGTTAATGACAACATTTTCACAGACGAACAAAACACGCTTGTCGACCATTTCTCCATGATAGCAGAGCTTTTGGCGAGCTATTCCTTCATGGCTATGATCGCCGTATTTGCACGTGTGGCGCACCGCTTGGGACGCTCTGTAAGTGGTTGGACAATCGTTAGTTACGCATCATGGATACTAGTAGTTTTCGGTGCAATCTATCTAACAGATGTGAAGCCCTTAGAGCTTTTCTCTGAGGCAGACTATAGTGGGGAAGCCTTCTATATAAGCTGGAAAACCATCGTGAGTCTATCCCGTTGGGTGGCAGTAACCGCCTATTTGTTCCTCATTGTACGCCTAATAATGCTTACAGGAGGCAAACTTTACCATCTGATAATCAAACAGATATGGATGTTATCAGCCCTTGTCTTGGTGGTTATCGGTTCGTTTCTAATCTTCCTTCTGGGGCTTGATATGGGAGTAAAAGGATGGATTTCAGATGTTTATTCCTATGCCCTTCCCATCTTTATTATCGCTGATGTGATAGGTATCGGAGTGGTTTGGAAGAAAATGCTGATAGGTGACAATAATACGACAATATAATTAATAAGAATAGAAATAAATATCAACAACAATAATGAAGAATAAGAAAGTAGTATTTGCAAACCAAAAGGGTGGGGTAGGGAAGAGTACCCTCTGCATCCTGTTTGCTAATTATCTCGCCTCAAAAGGCAAAGATGTTTGCATCATCGATACCGACTTGCAGAAGACCATCCTCATGCAACGTCAGAAAGACGCACAGCTCTATGAGGGTGAAGAAGAGCCTTACAACGTGCAGGATTTCGATGTTACTGACGTCGAGACCATGCAAGAGTTGATGGATTCGGCATCGCAGGTTGATGGTTTCGTGTTGTTCGATTCCCCTGGTAACATCAGTGAGGACGGATTGGCACCATTGTTTGTTGAAGCCGATTACATCGTTTGTCCTTATGAATATGAGGATAAGACACTCGACTCAACAGGTACTTTTGTACAGGTAATCAACGTTTTACGTGAGCATAACCCACAAATGCATGCACAGTTATTCTTCGTTCCTAACCGCATAGACCCACGTATTGGTACGGCGGAGGAGCAGGATATGTGGGAGAAAACTGATGAAGTGTTTGGCAAGTTCGGAAAGGTTACTCCAGCCGTAAATAGTCGTGCAACTCTGAAGCGAACGAACACTTTTGAGCTCCTAGCTACGCAACGGAGCGCTGTGAAAGAAGCGTTTGAGTTTATGATAAAGAGAATGAAATAGCCTCACCCCCGCCCCCTCTCCGAATGGAGAGGGGAGTAGATAGTACAGAAGGCGGGAGTTAGGAATGATATAGATAATGACATCCACACTATCTAATCACTCCCCTCTCCATTCGGAGAGGGGTCGGGGGTGAGGCTAGTTGAGAGGGTGGGTAAGGCTAGTTGGAGTTTAGTTTTGACTTTTAAAAATACTATTTTGAATTAAACATGGCAAAGAAGAAGAGAACAATGGTTGTGATGCCGGGTGCAATGGCAGACTTGGCTCATAGCGTTCAGAGAGTAAATACAAGTGTAGCTAATGCTAATGCAGACGACAAACAGACTGATAATGAGGAGGTTGAAGTCGTTGATAAGACGGAAGAAGAGCCACAGGAAGAAGTGCAGCAGGCAGTAGAGCAGGTGGAGAATGAGCGTCCGACAGCAGTGGAGCAGTCCACTGATCAGGTAACACAGACGGCTGAAACAGAACCAGAAACACAGCAGTCTCGATTTGGTCAGGTGTCTGCAATCGATGCAGTGAATGATGAGAAAGACCGCACGGCACCAGCTGCAAAGAAGTTACCAAAGGCTGAGGGCAGGCAGTTGGCACGTGAGTATTCAATGGCAAAGGATAGCGGTGAGGATAGTTGGCAGCTCTTCCTCGACCTAGCACGAGACTATAAAATGCGTGACTCACGTCTTGCAACGGTATATATAGACTCTAATTTGAAGAGCGTACTAGACCGATTAAAGTCGGCAACGAGTATCAAACTCCCCTCAACAGCCATCCTTAGTGCAATCGTGGCACGCTTTGTCTTCGAGCATGAGAAGGACATCAAGAACGCTATCTTTGGGGAGAGTCTGCTGTAAGGAAAGCCTCACTCGCAAGCTATACAGCCTCACCACTAGCCCAACTACAGCCTCACCCCCTTCCCCTCTCCGAATGGAGAGGGGAGTGAATACTACTGTTTGCATACGAGGGGATGGTTGAGGAAGCCTCCTCCGACCCCTCCGAAAGGAGGGGAGTGTTGCTTGGACGTTGGCTGGGGAAGGCTGGTCGAAGTATTACGAGGTACTGCCTCGTAAGCTGAAATAGCAGGGCTACAAACAAAGGGGGGCTCTTTTTAAAACGAAGGGGGCGTTTCTTCGCATCAAGGAGAGGCTTTCTTCACATCAACAAGACGCCCTCTTTGTTTTCAAACATTGGTCTTCACTCCCCTCTCCATTACTTCCCTTCGGTCAGTGACCGCTGGTTCGGAGAGGGGGAGAGGCTGTAGTTGGTTGGGGGTGAGGCATTTCTCCACATGGAAGAAATGGTTAAACGATTCTTTGCTGTGTCATTTTTAACACGGAATACACGGATGGCACGAAGGCGCGAAGCGACACAGAGCTCCTAAAGGAACATGGGAATCCACAGAAGCTGACGCCCCCTTCATTTGCAAACAATAGTTTTCACTCCCCTCTCCATTCGGAGAGGGGTCGGGGGTGAGGCTGTAGTTGGAGAGGGCGAAAGGCTGTAGTTGGTTGGGGGTGAGCCTGTTTTTTATATTAAAACATTGATAATGAAACATAGAAAAGACATACAGATTCCAGCTTCGGCAACGGACGGGAAGAGGGGAGATAGTAGGGTAGCAAGACCCTACAAGATGGCACTTACAGGACAAATCATATTGTATCTCTTTGCTATCGCACTCTTTGTTTTCGGCATTGCAACCATCTATGATGCCGTACAAACAGGCGTTTTGACCACTATTTTACATGGTTCTGCCTCACTGGACGATTATATCTCCACACTTATGGGGCTCTTCCTCCTCCTTTTGCCAGTATTTGCCATCCTCTATACAAGGCGTGATAAGGTGTATATCTATGAAGATAGAATCGTCAAGGAGAGCCTCTTTGGCACTCGAGTTCTGTTCTTCAATAGTATTGAAAGTGTGCTACCTTCTTACGGGAATGGTATCGAATTCGTACCCTATCAGGGTGCAGGAAAGAAGATAACCTTCGGTGTTTACTATCGAGATTACCATGACGTGGAACGCTGGGCAGGGCGTTATTTCCATAATTACTTCCTCCGTGAGAAGAGAAAAGACCGCCAGGCGATAAGGCAGAATAGCTCTTTAGGAGCCAGCGCAGTCGAACGGCTCAATCAGAACGAACGCAATCGTCTATGGGCACGAGCGGTGAATATCCTTGCAAACATCGTCACCGTCGCCCTCATCTTCGTGCCAATGCCCTATTACCGATACGTCTTTTTGGCAGCAGCAGTTATGCCCTGGCTGGCGAGCATTGTGTTTATCAAGTCGAAAGGAACGGCACTTTTCGATGTATATCGTGATAGTACCGACCGCCCAACACTGTTTAGTAGTACCTATCTTGTGTCTTTGGTGCTGTTGTGTTTTGCGTTGCGTGAGAACATAATAGACATTTATCCGCTCATACCCTATATGCTTCTGTGCATTGTTGTGGTCTCTATTCCGTTCCTCTGGTACAACTTCAGTTTCACAAAATCACGCGTGGACAATCCAACCGAGCAGTTTATTTTTGTCCTCTTCTTCGCTATCTTTTATGCGATTGGCACCATCATAACCTATAACGTAGCGTTTGATTACTCCGAACCAGATCATCACATCAGTTATGTGAAGGATAAGTTTGAGACGAGCGGACGCAGTCATGCGTATAAAGTGCGCTTTGCCTCCTGCGGAACGATGCAAGAGGATGGTGAGATAACAGTATCGAAAGGAGTATGAGACCTATCAGGAGGGAGATAGAATTGATGTTGACGAGTATAAAGGAGCCTTAGGTGCAGCCTTTTATATGGCTCATTGAGAGGAAGGAAGAAGCCTAACAGACGACCAACTACAGCCTCTCCCCCAACCCCTCTCCGAATGGAGAGGGGAGTGAAAACCAATGTTTGAAAACAAAGGGGGCGTTTCTTCCATGCAAGGAAAGGCTCTCTTCGAGGCAAGGAAACGCCCTTCTTGCATGAAGGAGAGGCTCTTTTAGATAGAAAGAAGCGTTTTGAGGGAATACATCCCCTCCTTCGGAGGGGCTTGGGGAGGCTTCTCCTTCATACGAGGAAAGCCCCGCTTCGAAGAGAGGGTGGGGGCGTTAGATTCTTTGAACATTATATTTAGAATTGAATAAGTATGCTTAAAACAGATTTAGATATAGCTGTTATCGGTGGAGGAGCAGCTGGATTCATGGCAGCGATAACGGCAAAGGAAACACATCCGGAGGCTCGGGTGACTATCTTCGAACGGGCATTGAAGGTGCTAGCAAAGGTGGAGGTGACAGGCGGCGGACGCTGTAATGTGACCAATAGTTTCGCTCGCATCACTGATTTAAAGCAGGCTTATCCACGTGGACACAAGCTGATGAAACGCTTGATGAGCACCTTTAATCATGAAGACACTTATCGATGGTTCGAGCAACGGGGCGTTCCCTTGGTGACGCAGGATGATGAGTGCGTCTTTCCGAAGGCGCAGGATTCGCACGTAGTGATGGATTGTTTAACACGACAAGCCACTCGGTTGGGTGTAACCATCTGCTGCCGTTCCCGACTGACAGGGCTTACGCAGATGGAGGACGGGCGTTGGCAGTTAGCGTTCCAACAGGGTTCTCACCGCATATTCCAGCGTGTTATCATCACAACAGGCGGTTCGCCGCAGGCACGTGGACTAGCTTATCTTGCCGAACTAGGGCATACCATCGAGCCACCAGTGCCCTCTCTCTTCACGTTCAACATACGAGATAAGGAGTTCTGCAACCTCATGGGAACCGTTGTTGACCCTGTTGTGATGTCGATTCCAGGCTCTAAAATGCGCTCCGTGGGTGCATTGTTGGTCACACACTGGGGTGTTAGCGGTCCTGCCACACTGAAGTTATCGTCTTACGCAGCCCGTTTTCTGGCAGAGAAAGACTACCATTCGCCCCTAGCCATCAGTTGGACGGGCGAGAGGAAACGGCAGGAAGTGGAAGAGGAATTGCTCCGTTTGCAGGCACAGAACCCACGGAAACAGATTGGGACATTGCACCCTTTCAGTCTTCCGCAGCGTTTGTGGACTTATGTCATCAGTAAGTTAGGGCTTGAGACATGCAAGCCTTGGGCGGAGATAGGGCGTAAGACGATGAATAGAATCGTCGAGACGCTGACCAACGACCAATATGTTATTGCAGGAAAGGGCACCTTCCGTGACGAATTTGTCACCTGTGGCGGTGTGAGTCTGTCGTCTGTTCATGCGCAAACCCTCGAGAGTAAGCATTGTCCAGGACTGTTTTTTGCAGGTGAAGTGTTGGATGTTGATGCCATAACAGGCGGTTTCAACCTGCAAGCGGCATGGACAATGGGGGTTGTTGTGGGGCGTCAGTAATACGTTGAAAGATGATAGAAAACTTGTGATTTCACAATCTTTTTAGTAACTTCGCATAATCAATTACATCCCACACTATCTCCCTCATTCACCCTCTTAGGCTTCAGGCAGAGTTGAAAGGAGGAACAGGGGCTGGTTAGCGGAGCTTTCTTACAAATAAAAACTATGGGTAGAAATAAGTTTGCAGACAGCGAAATAAAACAGATAGCGAAGCTACTTCGATTGAAGAATGCGGGTAACAGAGCCAAACAAAAGCTTGTTCGGCATGACCTCAGAACGCTATTTGAGTTTAACATATCCGACTTCAATGTGCCTGGTAAGGCTTTCGGTGAAGCCGAACTCTATGAGGCTATCGACCGCGGAGCCATCCAGATACTCGATGATGCTACTATTGCGGATATGAAGGCGAAGCGTGCTCGCGATAAGGAACGCGATAAGGTGGAGGCTGAACGACGTGCGATAGAGTCGGGCGAGATGACCGATTGGAAGCAAGCAATGGAGGAGTGGGATGCCTCCCGAAGCCTGAATGTGAATCTTGAAATAGACATTTAATTTATTATGACACTATATCCAAAATTGATAACAGACGCCCTGGAGAAGGTAATCTACCCCGGGACGAAGAAGAATCTCATAGAGAGTGAGATGCTGGCAGATACTCCGAGTATTAATGGAAACAAGGTGAAGATTACGTTGATATTCCCTCGTGAGACCGACCCGTTCCTCAAGTCGACCCTTAAAGCAGCCGAGGCGCAGATTCACTACTCGGTGGGGAAGGACGTAGAAGTGACCATCGAAACCGAGTTCAAGAGTGCACCTCGCCCAGAGGTGGGCAAGTTGTTGCCACAAGTGAAGAATATCATCGCCGTTAGTTCGGGTAAAGGTGGAGTGGGGAAGAGCACCGTTTCTGCCAATCTAGCTATCGCTTTAGCTCGCTTGGGGTATAAGGTTGGATTGCTTGATACCGACATCTTCGGACCGAGTATGCCTAAGATGTTCGGTGTAGAAGACGTCCGTCCGTATGGCGTTGAGAAGGATGGTAGACAGCTAATAGAGCCTGTTGAGAAGTATGGCGTGCGGCTTCTTTCCATCGGATTCTTCGTTAATCCCGATACAGCAACGCTGTGGCGAGGGGGCATGGCGACGTCAGCTTTGAAACAACTCATCGCTGATGCCGATTGGGGAGAGCTTGATTATTTCATCCTCGACACGCCTCCTGGGACCAGTGATATCCACTTGACACTGATGCAAACACTATCAATTACAGGTGCAGTGATTGTTTCCACGCCACAAAGTGTAGCCCTTGCCGATGCGAGAAAAGGCATTGATATGTACCGAAACGACAAGGTTAACATTCCAATCTTGAGGCTTGGTAGAGAACATGGCATGGTTTACTCCAGCCGAACTACCGCAGAATAAGTATTATATCTTTGGTAAGGACGGCTGTAAGAACCTAGCGAAAGAACTCAACTGTCCGTTACTTGCACAGATACCAATCGTTCAGAGCATTTGTGAAAACGGCGATAAAGGTACACCAGCAGCCTCTCAAGTAGACACCGTGACCGGTCAGGCGTTCTTGAGTCTGGCGCAGTCTGTGGTGACAGTAGTCAACAGACGGAATAAAGAACAAGCCCCAACGAAGATTGTTGAGGTGAAGAATTAAGGCGAGATAACGCCTTTGAGGCATTAAAAAGAAAGTCTCACTAAGAAATCTATCGTATATAGAATTCTTAGTGAGACTCTTTCTTTATTCAGCCCTTACGAAACCCCGATGAAATGCAAGATAGAAGGGTGAAGAGCGCAGTGAAAGATACCATTTAATGTAATACCAAGACTGGCAAATGCGCCATATTTACTGCTATAAGCCATCGCCGTGGATGCGCCAACAGCGTGAGAAGCAGCGCCCATAGATAGTCCCTGAGCTATCGGACTACGCACATGTCCTATCGCCAAGGCCTTGAATCCAACCAAAGCTCCTATAATACCTGTGATGACAACAACGGCAGCTGTGAGTGAAGGAATACCTCCCAAGCTCTGCGTAACCTCCATTGCTATAGGGGTTGTGACCGACTTACTTGCCATTGACAACACGACAACATCCGATGCACCACATAGTTTGGCAACTGTGACAACACTCACAATTCCAACCAAACAGCCCACTAGCTGCGACAGAACAATGGGCAACCAAAGACGTTTGATAGCGTCTAACTGTAAATAAAGAGGAACCCCTAAGGCTACGACCGCAGGCTTCAACCAGAAGTCAATGAGCTGTGCGTCTTGCTTATACACTTGAAAGGGAACACCCGTTACCTTTAAGTATATAATGATAAGAATGATAGCTATAAGGATGGGATTTAACAGCATCCAGCCTGTCTTCTTTTGTAGTCGTTTGATCAAAAAGAACGTCCCGCAGGTGAGCGTCAGGATAACATATTGATTAGAGAAGATGTCCCGTCCGTCCTGAATGAGGTTCACCGTCTGATCGATGGTTTGGTCAATTGAAATCATAACTTAGTCTCCTTTTCATCCATAATATCCTTTCCTTGCAAGGCTTCAGTCGTGAGAATCTGTTCCTCCTCGGTGTATTCTGCATATTCTTTGAGTATCTCCTTCATCTTTTCTGCCTGCCTCTTATGGGCACGATGATGTAGTAAGTCGAGGGCTATCATTCGACGTTCTAGTTTGATAACAAGCTGGTGCATGTGCCCAGTAACCACTAGAACGAGCACCGTACTGACGATAGTTGCCGTCACAATAGGGAACCACTCCTTCTCAATCAGGTCCAAATAAAGAATCAACGCCACCCCTGGTGGAACGAAGAAGAAGCCCAGATTGGCGATAAGAAGCTCCGATAAGTGTTCAACCCAACTAAGTTTTACCCATCCCAACTTAAGGAATAAGGTGAGAAACAACATACCAATGATACTGGACGGCAGCTTAACTCCTGTCGCCCATACGATAAGCTCTCCCAATGCAAGGCATCCGAAGATAACAAAAAACTGTATTGCCATTTAGAAAAGATGTAATATCAATGACAGCATTTAACGCTGAATAATCATCTGACAGAGTGTCAAAAAGTGGCTGCAAAGGTATATCTTTTTAACCAGTTTATCACTTATCTAGCCCAGAAAGGAGCCTTTGGAGGGCAAATAGATGACATTTATCAAGAAGAAAACGACCATAATCAAAATAAATTGTGTAAGTTTGCAGATATTTTAAAAACGTTTATGTCCCCATCAGAATGACTGAGATTGATAACAATATATCCGATAAGAAACTTCGATTAACCATAAGGATTGGTCGTAATAACATGACCTTCTCCGTTGGAGACCCACAAGAGAATGGGGTCTTGGCATACGAACCTTATGAAATGAATACGGGTATATCGGTGGCTGCTAACCTTCGGGACGCATTCAGGACATCGGAACTCTTGCAGAGTGGATACAAACGTGTGCTTGTTCAGATGGACTCTCCTGTTATGCTCATGCCCATCGATGAGTATGAAACGCAGGATGTGGAAACGCTTTATTATCACACCTTTCATCACAAGGGGAACGATGAGGTGCTTGCTTACCAACTAAAAGAACTCAATGTGGTAACGGTGTTCTCAATGAATAAAGACTTGAGGCTCGTTATCGAGGATCACTTCGAAGACATACGCATACAGCCTTTGATGTGCTCTGTCTGGACGCATCTCTATCGTAGAACATACGCTGGAGCACGCCGAAAGTTATATGCTTATTTCCATGAAAAGCGTATGGAAGTGTTTAGCTTTCAGCAGAATAGATTTCGTTTTGCCAATACTTACGAAACAGAAAACGCCCAAGATGCCCTCTACTACCTATTATATATATGGAAGTTGACGGGTTTGGATGCTCAACAAGACGAACTCTTGCTGATTGGAGATATGCCACAAGCGGAAGTGCTCACCGAGGAACTGGCGAAGTATCTGCGCTTCTCTCGAGTGGTGGAGCAGGCGGATGACTTCGCACAACATCATGCCTTGGCAGAAAGGAAGGATATTCCTTACGATATCAAAGCCATCTATCTGGATTAATCAAAACAACGACTTCACAAGATAACAATACTGCATTACGAATGAGAATCATAACAGGAAAATATAAGGGAAGGCACTTTGATATCCCTCGCACATTCAAGGCACGACCCACAACGGACTTTGCTAAAGAGAATATATTTAATGTTGTCAATGGTTATCTGGACTGGGATGAGACGGTGGCACTCGATCTCTTTGCGGGTACGGGGAGCATTTCTCTGGAATTACTATCGCGTGGCTGCAAGGAAGTGGTTAGTGTGGAAAAGGACAGAGACCATGCTCGTTTCATCGCACAGTGCATGGAGAAGATAGGTGCCGATGAACATGTATTGATCAAAGGCGACGTCTTCCGATTCATAAAGGGCTGTCATCAGCAGTTCGATTTCATCTTTGCTGACCCTCCTTATGCCCTCCCAGAGCTGCCAACCATCCCTGATTTCATCTTCTCGCAAGACCTTCTTGCGCCCGATGGACTCTTCGTTTTCGAGCATGGAAAGCATAACGACTTCTCGTCACACCCCCCATTTTCTGGAGCACCGAAGCTATGGCAGCGTTAATTTCACGCTGTTTAAAGCGGTGTGAAAACGCCTCACTCCCAACCATCTACAGCCTCACCCCCGTCCCCTCTTCGAATGGAGAGGGGCGTGAACACTATTAGTAGGATGGGAGAGGATGGTTAGTGGGAATAGAGGTAATCATATTCTAGAATTAAAGGAAACGCCCTTCTCGATTGTAGAAGGGCGTTTCTTCGTTATGAAGAGAGCCTTTCTTCAATTTGACAAGACGCCCTCTTTATTTGCAAACAATCGTCTTCACTCCCCTCTCCATTCGGAGAGGGGGCGGGGGAGAGGCTGTAGATGGGCTGGTGGTGAGGCTTCTTTTCGAAAGAAAGAAGCGTTTGGGGGAACACATCCCCTCCTTCGGAGGGGCTTGGGGAGGCTTTCCTTTCCCATGTTGAAATATTCCTTTTGCATGATAGAAACACAATTTTATGTGTACCTTTGTAGCCTCAATTAGAAATCAATTCAGTATTATGTCTATAAAAACGAAGCTACAAGGACTATCCTTCAGAACGGGTACTATCGTTCTTCTGATGTGTATTCCGTTTTATATTATCTCCTTTGCTCAAATGCTTTTACCCCTCTCAACGAGTGCAAAGGGTGTGTTATGGGCAGTGTTCTTCGGCATTGCGAAGCTGTTTCAATATAGTGGAATTACCATCTTAGGAGTGGAGGGCTACAAGCGACTGAAGCGCAGACTGAGACGCAAGCACGTCAAGGGAGGAAGGATTAAATTGGTGATTTTCGACTTTGATGGTACGCTTGGCGACTCGCAGAAACTCATTACTGACACCATGCTTGCCACTGTTGACGAACTCGGACTGCCCTCTCCAACACGTGAGCAATTCGCTAGTACCATCGGACTTCCGCTCCGTGAGTGCTTCACGAGTATAATGACCTTGACCGATGAGGAGGCTGACAAGTGTGAGGAAACCTACCGCCGTATCTTCGACGAGAAGAATGTTAAGGGGGCTGTGACGCTATTTCCTGGGGTGAAGGAAACGCTAGAACGATTGCATGAAAAGGGTTTCCTTATGTCGATTGCCAGTAGTCGTTGCCATCGAACATTGTCTAGTTTGGTGGACGATCTAGGGCTTAGTCCTTACATCCAGTACGTTATTGGTTCGGATGATGTGCAACATCATAAACCCGACGCAGAGTCCGTTTTAGTTACTATGGAGCATTTCGATGTCCGTCCCGAGGCAACAGTTGTCGTGGGTGATACCGAGTTTGACATCCTTATGGGGTGCCATGCTGGTGTGCATACCATCGGTGTCAGTTATGGAAATGGGAGTCGTGAGAGTCTCGAAAAGGCAGGTGCTGAACGAGTGATAAGCGACATCAAGCAGCTTGAGCGGTATCTTATGGCGAATAATTTGCTCCCAGTGGTAGCCCTCATAAGTACTGGGAATTAGGTAGAAAAATACTATCTGCAATCAGCGAAACTCTTGTCTTTCAGGGATGAAGAGACATTCAAAACCGCTTTTAAAGCCTGGAAAGATAAGAGAAAAGTGATATTTTTTCCAATATTATTTGGTAGTTCGGATAAAAAGTAGTACCTTTGCACACGCAATTCAGGATAGATACTAACATAGTTAGTGAGTTTCTCTGGTTAATATCGCGGGTTGGAGCAGTTGGTAGCTCGCCAGGCTCATAACCTGGAGGTCGCATGTTCGAGTCCTGCACCCGCAACTTTTCATCGCTTAGGAATCCTCATTCGAGGGTTCCTAAGTTTGTTTTTGGGGTAAGGGAAAGCCTCTCCCCCGTCCTATCTACAGCCTCACCCCCGTCCCCTCTCCGAATGGAGAGGGGCGTGAATACTGCTAGTAGGATGAGAGAGGATGGTAAGTGGGAATAGAGGTAATTGTATTTTGAAATTAAGGAAACGCCCTTCTCGTTTGGAGAAGGGCGTTTCTTCGTTATGAAGAGAGCCTTTCCTTGCATCAAAGAAACGCCCCCTTCGTCTGCAAACAATAGTTTTCACTCCCCTCTCCATTCGGAGAGGGGACGGGGGTGAGGCTGTAGTTGGGCTTGTAAAGGCTTTTAGTTGAATTATACATGGGCGTTAGCTTCTGTGTATTCCCATGTTCCTTTAGGAACTCTGTGTCCCTTTCAGGCTCCGTGCCATCCGTGTATTCCGTGTTAAAAATGTTCTAGCAAAAAAATTATTAATGCCTTTCAATAACAGAAGTAATCACAATTTTGAACTTTGAACTTTGCTTTTTAAATTAAAGAAGAGCTTCGAGAGAAATACATCCCCTCCTTTGGAGGGGCTTGGGGAGGCATTTTCTTGAATAAAAATAACGCCTCCGATTTATGTACACACACACTTCTAAGGGTGGAGATAGTTATGAATTATAACTTGTATTGCGTACACTCTTCGTTTAAAAAAAGTGCATATAGTTGCAGTAAAAACGCATTATTAGATTATAAATATTAATGTTTTAAACAAAAGTAAGTGCTGATTGTAATTTTTTATGTGAATCTCTTGCATTTAATCTAAACATTCCCTAAATTTGTAGACATAGGTTCTGTCAATGTTTTAAAAGGCACGATTACATAACAAATTGTTACTTGTTATATATATAATAAGGTGTCCTGCACAAAGACAGATGACACAAAAGAAGTGTTTGAGAAGACTATTTTCTGTCAGTGTACAGAGTTGACGTAATGAAAGAAAAGTATCACTATATAAAAATTCAGTTAAGTAAAAAGAGATCTATGGAAAAAAAGATTCGCTTTATTTTTTTGTTCGAGCTATTGCTGTCCATCGGCACAGCGTTTGGTCGAACAAGAATCAATGGTATCGTAGTTTCTCAGGACGATGGTCAAGGGGTCATCGGAGCCTCTGTCATGGTACAGGCGCGACGACTGGAACTGTTACCGATATGAACGGTAAGTTCTCACTTGACGTTCCTGCAGGCAAGAAACTCGTAGTTAGTTACATTGGAATGACCACTCAGACCGTCACACCTAAGGATGGTATGAAGGTCACACTGACCAATGATAACCACCAACTCACGGAGGTTGTCGTTACAGGTATGACCCAACAGGACAAGAGATTATTCTCTGGTGCAGCTACAAAGATTGATGCTTCGAAGGCAAAACTCGATGGTGTGGCTGATGTGAGTCGCTCTTTGGAGGGTCGTGCAGCAGGTGTCAGCGTTCAAAACGTGTCTGGTACCTTTGGTACGGCACCAAAGATTCGCGTGCGTGGTGCCACTTCTATCTATGGATCTTCTAAACCACTTTGGGTTGTAGATGGCGTCATCATGGACGATGTAGCCGAGGTGAATGCCGACAACCTATCATCAGGTGATGCTGCAACATTGATTTCTTCGGCTATTGCAGGGACTCAATGCCGATGACATCGAGACTTCCAGATATTGAAGGATGGTTCTGCCACCTCTATATATGATGCGCGTGCAATGGGTGGTGTCATCGTAGTTACGACCAAAAAAGGTAAAGCGGGAAGTAACCGAATAAGCTACACTGGCGAGTATACAATGCGTCTTCGTCCTAGTTACTCACAGTTTAATATCATGAACTCACAGGAGCAGATGGGTGTTTACAAAGAGATGGCTGCGGACGGATTGTTCTCCTTCTCTCGTACACTTCGTGCTGCCACAAGTGGTATCTATGGTAAGATGTACAATCTCATCAACAGCTACAACGCAAGTACGGGCAAGTTTGGTCTTGCCAACACAGAGGATGCTATGAATGCTTACCTGCGTGAGGCGGAGATGAGAAACACTAACTGGTTTGACGAGTTGTTTACTAACTCGGTTTCAATGAACCACTCTGTCTCTATGTCTTCAGGTACTGACAAGGCTCAATACTACACCTCTTTCTCATTCATGGATGACCCAGGATGGACCGAGCAGAGCAAGGTTAGACGTATGACATACTCAATTAATGCGAACTACAATATCAATAAGAAGGTGTCGTTAAACCTAATTGGTAACACCTCATATCGTAAACAACGCGCCCCAGGATCATTCAATCAAGAGGTTGATCCAACGTCTGGTGCAGTGAGTCGAAACTTCGATATCAACCCGTTCTCATACGCAATGAATGCTTCACGAGCATTGGATCCAGAGGCATATTACGTACGTAATTATGCTCCATTCAACATCCATAACGAGCTTAACAACAACTTCCTCGATTTTGATGTGCTCCGATATGAAGGTGCAAAGCAGAGTTGAAGTATAAGCCTATCACGAAACTTACACTTGCTGTACTCGGTGCTTATAAGTTCTCTACAACGACGCAGGCTTCACAGGTTCGCGAGCGTTCTAACATGGCAATGGCTTATCGTGCAATGGACGATGCCACTATCCGTGACAACAATCCATGGCTCTATCAAGACCCTGACCTACCTAACTCTCTGAAGTACTCAGTGCTTCCTCAGGGTGGTTTCTACAATGAGACAAAGTATAAGATGAATAGTTGGGACTTCCGTGCAACGGCTAGTTACAATGATGTCTTTAATGATCGTCACATTGTAAACCTATATGGTGGTATGGAAGTCAACAACATTGTTCGTAAACAAAGTGCTTACGACGGTGTCGGCATGCAGTATGATATGGGTTACCTTCCTAGTTACGACTACCACTACTTCAAGCAGGCAGTGGAAGATGGTAACCTCTATTACCAGTTGAGCAACAGCTATATGCGTGACGTTTCATTCTTTGGTACAGCCAACTACTCGTGGAAAGGACGCTATGCAGCTAACTTCACCACCCGTTACGAGGGTAGTAACCGATTGGGTAAGGCACGTTCTGCACGTTGGTTGCCTACTTGGAACGTATCAGGAGTATGGAATGTACACGAGGAACCATGGTTCCAACAGACATTCAAGAACTCTTTGACTCACGCTACTCTTCGTGCATCTTACTCATTGACAGGTGATAAGCCAGCTATTACCAACTCACAGGTAATTATCCGTAGTACCAACATCTGGCGTCCATTCGCTGTCGATCAGGAGTCAGGTTTATATATCAGTCAGTTCGCAATAAGGATCTGACCTATGAGAAGAAGCATGAGTTTAACATTGGTGCAGACCTTGGTTTCTTCAATAACCGCTTGAATGTAGTCTTCGATTGGTACACTCGTAACAACTACGACCTCATTGGTCCACGTACAACTAATGGTACAAAGGGTTCAATCATAGAGTATGCTAACGTTGCATCTATGAAGTCTCATGGTGAAGAACTATCTATTTCAAGCAAGAACATATTGAAGAAGAACTTCCAATGGAGCACCGACTTCATCTTCTCACACGTAAAGACTGAGGTTACATCACTCGATAGTCGTTCACGTATTATGTCGATGGTTTCTGGTACAGGATTTACCATGGTGGGTTATCCTTATCGTGCTCTTTTCTCTTTCGACTTCAAAGGTTTGAATAAAGATGGTATCCCTCAGGTAATCAATCAAGATGGTAAATTGACTACAAGTGACGTTGACTTCCAGAGTTATGACCTCACTCACTTGAAGTATGAAGGTCCAACTGACCCAACCGTTACAGGTTCTTTGAACAATACCTTTAGTTATAAAGGATGGCACTTGAGCTTCTTTATGACCTATGCCTTTGGTAATAAGGTTCGTTTGGATCCGTTCTTTAGCACAAGCTATAGCGATATGTTGGCTATGCCTAAGGAGTTCCGCAACCGTTGGACAAAGGCTGGTGATGAAGAGAAAACCACTATCCCTGCTATTGCCGACCTACGTACTCAGCAGCAGGATGGTTACCTCAATCGTGCTTATAACGCTTATAACTATTCGAACGAGCGTATTGCAAAGGGCGACTTCATCCGTATGAAAGAGATTTCACTGTCGTATGACTTCCCTGCACAACTGATTCGTCACTTGTCATTGAGTGCGCTCAGTTTGAAGCTCCAAGCAACCAATCTCTTCCTTATCTACACTGATAAGAAGCTCAACGGACAAGACCCAGAGTTTATGAATGCAGGTGGTGTGGCTCTTCCAACACCTCGTCAGTTCACCTTGACATTGCGTCTTGGCATCTAACACATTATTATATATAGACAAGAACATGAAGAATTTAAATATACTGCTTGCTGGATTAGGGCTTATTGCCCTATCCTCTTGCAACGACTTCCTAGATAAGTTGCCTGATGATCGAGCAGAGGTTAATACCTTTGAGAAAGCAAAGAAGCTCGTAGCTTCAGCCTATGCAGAGGGTTCTCCAGCCTTTCTAATGGAATGGAGTAGCGATAACGTCATGGATAATGGTAAGACTTTCTTGTATCAAACGAACCAAAGTGAAGTCTATCGTTGGAAGGCTGTTACGACCACAGAAAATGATGATCCACGCAGCGTGTGGAATAATTCTTACCTCGCAGTAGGGCATGCCAACGAGGTGTTAGCAAGCCTTAGTAAGGTGAAAGATCGCGATCCTTCACCAGTACGTGCAGAAGCCTTGTTGTGCAGAGCATGGACAATGTTCCGCCTTTCAAACATCTTCTGTATGGCATACGATGGTACGAAAGCCGACCAATACTTAGGTCTCCCTTATCCAAAGGAGCCTGGAGTATCTGTTAACGAACGCGGAACTTTGAAGCAACTATACGAGAATATCAATGCAGACATTGAAGAAGCTCTGCCGTTACTGGACGATAGTTACTTGACAGCTCCTAAGTATCACTTCAACAGTCGTGCGGCTTATGCCTTCGCAGCTCGCTTCAATCTCTATTATGGACAGTGGCAAAAAGCAATCGATTATGCTACTAAGGCGTTGGGTTCAACATCGTCTGCTGATTTGCGTAATTGGGCATATTATAAGACACTCAGTGGTTCGATAGATATCCACAATGCCTACATTAGTTCGAGTGAGAGGCTAATTACATGCTTCAAACAGCTTACTCTTCATTGGGACGGTTGATCAGTTCGGGTCGCTCTCCGCTTCAACTTCGCACAGTTATTGGTAGAGAAAGAACTCTTCTGGGCGCTATGCCATGGGGTAGAGGTTCACAGAATAACACGCATATCAGTCTCGTATGCTCTATGGTAATACACAGCTTACGTTCTTCCCAAAGATTATGTCGAGATACAGTACACCAATGCAGCAAAGACGACAGGCTATGTCCATAGTTTGGATGCTGTGTTGACGGCTGATGAAACACTATTGGTACGTGCAGAGGCAGAGATCTTGTTGAAGAATTACACAGCAGCTTTGGCTGATATAGAATGCGTGGGTTGTATCACACACAAGAGGAGACTGTGGGTTCTGCAACACGTCCTACTCTGACCGAGGCATCAATCAACAGCTTCTTTAATGGGCTTTCAACAGTTCCAGCAAAGGTGATGATGGATGCACAGATGGGTGTTAAGAAACCATTACATCCACAAGGATTTAGCGTAGAAGATGGCACACAGACCAATATGCTTTATGCCCTCTTACAGATGCGTCGTATAGAGACTTGGCAGCAGGGATTGCGTTTCCAGGATATTAAACGCTATGGTATTGAGATTACGCACCGCATAGATGGTGAAGATCCAATCTATTTCGTGGCTGGAGATTTACGTGGTGCTATACAGTTGCCATCCGATGTTATCAATAGTGGACTACAAGCTAATCCACGTAACTAAACGATGAAGGAGGTAATATAATATGAAGAATATAAAGTTAATGCTTATAGCAGCTGTACTCGTGCTAACGGCTGTCGCTTGTTCAAACGATGACGTTGATAAGGGGAATTCAATATTCCCTACAAAGACAGCGGAGCATCAGAACGATTTTGATAAGTGGTTGTATAAAAATTACACCGAGCCTTACAATATTAGATTTAATTACAAGTACGTTGACCAGAACTCCAATCTTAGCTATAATGTGACGCCTGCTGAGCTGAAACGTTCTATCGCTTTGGCAAAGATCATCAAGCATGTTTGGTTGGACGCATATACCGAGTTAATGGGACCAACGTTCTTGAAAGAGCATTGTTTCCGTGAGTTTCAGCTCATTGGATCCGCTCAGTACAATGGTCAAGGATCAATTACCTTGGGTTTTGCAGAGGGTGGTGTACGTGTGAACTTGTTCCAGGTTAACAACCTTGACTTCAATAACCTCTATATTGAGGAGCATGACCCTTATAACACATCGGGCGTCTTTGATTTGAATTTCTCATACTTCCACACAATGCACCATGAGTTTGCTCATATCCTAACGCAGCTCAAGAACTATTCAACAGACTTCCGTACGATCTCTCAGGGCAAGTATCATTCATCTGACTGGGTCAATGTCAGCAATCTGAAATCAGGTGCAGAAGGATTCGTTACAGGCTATGCCAGTGGTGAATATAACGAGGACTTTGCTGAGGTATTCGCATGTTATGTGACCGATACAGACGAGATGTGGCAGAAGAGATTGGCACAGGCTGTAACCGCAGCAGGTGGTAAAGAAGATGGAAAGAATGCTATTCTCGCTAAGTTATCATTGATTCGCAGCTACCTAATGGACTCTTGGGGCGTTGATATTGATAAGTTACGTAAGATTGTATTAAGGCGTGAGGGCGAGATAAGTAGCTTGGATCTTGAAACATTAAATTAAGAGATTTAGATTATGAAGAAGTTATATAGTTTATTATTTGCACTGATATCAATACTGCTGCTAGGTGCTTGTACACACTGAAGTAGATAGTGTCTTTGACAAGTCTTCTGCGAATCGTATAGCTGAATCAATCAGTAATACAAAAGGCGATTTTGGCCTCTGCTCTAATGGATGGAGAATGGCTTATTATGGTGCTGAGCAGTATAGGTGGATACAACATATTCTGTAAGTTCGATACGGCGGAGAATGTGAAAGTGATGGAAGAAACCGATATGTCGGAAGCTGAGTCACATTATACTGTAAGTCAGTCTCAGGGTGTTCAACTCTCATTCGATACTTTCAACAAAGCCTTCCACAAGTTTTTCTGACCCTGTAGGAAAGCTCGATGGCGCACAAGTGAGAGCAGGCTGGTAAGGGCTTCGAAGGCGACTTTTGAGTTCCGTGTGTTGTCTTGCTCAAAGGATAGTATTGTTCTTCAAGGTAAGAAGGGAGAGGCTCGTATCGTCATGACACCTGTGCCTGAGAATCAAACATGGAGTGATTACATCGCCGATGCACACTATATGAAGACGTTGATGACCTCTGATCGCTATCGTCTTGTTCTAGGAAATGACACTTTAAAAGCCATTAAGACGGATTATAATGTCATTGCGGTAACAGATACAAATGGTGTTGTTATCGACCTCCCATTCATCTATACGAATAAAGGAATGGACTTGCTTACACCAAAGAAAGTACATGATAAGATCGTAAGGAACTTCACTTACTCTGAAGATGACAAGTGGGTAGACAAAAATGACAATACCGTTAAGCTCATGCCATACTATCCTTCACCAGTGGAAGCGCTTATCTCTGGTCAATGGACAGTCAATTTGACTGAAACAAACTCCCAGACTGTAGATGTATGGAAGACTGTAAATGCTTATGCAAGTGCTATTTCTGGTAATAGGTACCCGTTCCGAAGTCTGTTCATCGGTACTTATGATGGTGATGAAGTATTCACTATCGGTGCTGTGTTTGGTCAAGCTGGAGGTCGAGTAGTATATGATTATGAGATAAATGACGATAATCACATTACGTTCATAGGTACTAATGAGCCAGCAACAGCCAAGTTGAATGAGACGCAAAATAATAACTATAGTGCCTTTTAAGCGGTTATTCCGCTTTGATGATGTACTTGTTCGTTTCAAACTGAATGGTTTTGGAAACAGCTTATGAGGTATCGCTCAATGATCCAAAAGAACCCAACGAAGATAACATTAACATCTGTTTTTGGATCCTACCTACAAGCTAGTCTTTAATAAGGGAATTAGTCTTGTCAACTTTAATTAAGAACGAATTGAGATGGAATTAATAGGGATATTCATAGATAAATAAGCAGAGAGGAGGTACGTTGCTAGATGCGGCGTGCCTCTTCTTGCTACTATCCTTACCTATTCCTAATCAGTAAATAGCAGTCTAAATGCCGCTTAATAACATAAGAGGAAATATACAAGAGATGAACTAATTAATAATCAATAAAAATAAATAGTATGAGGAAATTATACTCTATTATGCTATTGGCTGTCATGTTACTCCTGTCTGTTAACACCTTTGCACAAGGTGAAGACAATAAGGAGACAGCCATAACAGTTAACGTGGATGATGTTAGTCGCGTGGCAGTACGTGTCAATTATGGTCAGCCACTAGACTTACAAAATGGTGAGAATACTGTGAAGGTGCCACAGTATGGATCGATTCAGATTGAGGCAAAAACAGGTTGCTTCCTTTTAGGAGTGACGAGAAGTAAGCTTGGAGAAGATCCTGTTGACCAGCCTATCAGCTATCATAAGAGCTGCTCAATCTATGTTGCCAACCTTGATGCTGGTATATCTGTAGATGTAGAGTCAGGTACTTTTGAAGAGTATCGTGATGTATCCTTTACATTGAAAGTGGATGATGCCTCAAAGGTTCGTGCTAGCTTGGCTGAAACCCAAACAAGCCTCTCTTTGCAGAATGGTGATAACTCTATTAAATTCGTAGATCAACTTGAAAACACACTTATGATAGGTTCTGCTAGCTATGGCGGGGCCCCTATATATAAGGTGACACAAGATGGTAAGGATATTCCAAGTAATGATGGTGAATATCGTGTGACGCTCACTCCTAACACAGTTGTCAGTGTTCAAGCTAATTACCCAGATGTTGATTGCCCTGTAAAGTTTAACTTCTCCGATGAAGCGATTAAGGGAGTTATATCCAAGGTGATGGTCGATGGACAAGAAGTTAATAATTACCTCGCTAGCAACTTCACAGTGAAAGCAGGTAAGAAGATCAGTTTGAACTTCAATACTAACGACTACGCATTAGACGAACTAAAGATTAATGGTAAGAAAATCACCATCTATGGAATCTCTTACGATTACCTTGTTGCAGACGAGACCACCATTGATGTGAAGGCACATAAGTATGCTATGCTTCACGCCAAAGTCTCTGTTGACACTCCTGCGAATGTCACTTTCTATCATGGACAAAGCTATCAAAATAAGGTAGTCAGCCTTGTTGCAGGCGAAAACAACATCGAGTTTGGTGAGCGCAATAAGTATTTTGAGTTAAAACCAGCTTCTGGTTGTAAGATTAATAGTGTCAAGATTGATGGTGTTCTACAATCTGCTAGCTATGACGGATCTTATCAGTTGAATCTGACCGATGGTGCAAATGTTGAGATCAAAACTTCTACCATCGTTAGAGATAAGAAGGTAATTGTTTCTATCGATGACCTTTCTGCAAGTCCTTATGGCTTCAACTTCGAGCGTGCCGATCACTCTGCAATCACCATGAATACAGGTGATAACACTCTCATGTTCACATCTGATGACAATCCATTCCGCTTCTCTGCCTATGGAGCAGACGCCAATACGATGGTTGTAAAACTCAATGGTCAGAAGGTTGAAAGTGCTTATCCTAATAGTACTTCATATGAGGTAACATTGCAGGATGGCGATCGCTTAGAGATTATGATTAAGGGAGATCCAACAGGAATAGAGGCTGTTCGCCAATCAGCAAACGGCAAGAACGAAGTTTATCGTTTGGATGGCACACGTGTAAATGAGACCAAGTTACCACGTGGAATATATATTATCAATGGTAAGAAAGTTATAATCAAATAATTGATGAAAAAGTTTTTATTAACCGTTTTAAGCCTTGGTTTGGCTTGGACTGCACATGGTCAGTCCAAGTTAGACCTACAGAGTCAGATGGAGTTGTTGCGTATGCGCAATACCTCCATACCTACTTACAATACTCGGACACGTGCTTATGAGCCTCAAACATCGTTGCCAAAAGGAACTATGGCAATGGTTGAGTTTAAGGGAAATGATGCCTTGCAAAAACTCGAAGAAGAAGGTGTAAAGGTGCTCCGTGTGCGTGGTAACATCGCAATTGTCTCTTTGCCTGTTGCTGATGTAGAGCGTGTTGCAAGTCTGAAGTGCGTTTCTCGCATGGAACTCCCACGTCGTGTGTATCAGAAGATGGATGTGGTTCGTAAGGAGATAGGTGTCGACAAGATTCATCAAGGGCTCGACCTCCCACAGGCTTACACTGGTAAAGGCGTTGTGACGGGTATCGTTGATGGAAGTATTGAGGCTAACCATATCAACTTCCTCAAGTCTGATGGCACCACACGTTTCGGTTACATCAGTAAGATAACAAAGTCAACAGCTACAAAGGAAGGCTACCTTTATCAAATTGTATCCACAGGCTGTGATGGACACTATGGCGCACAAGGATGAGACTTATTCGATAGAGAAGGACTTTACAACCGACTCTGAAAAGAGTTTCCATGGCACTCATACTACTGGAATCATGGCTGGTGGCTATCGTGGAGACATCACTTATGCCCAGAGAGTGACTGACCAAACATCCAAGCAAGTGGTTGGTCCGAATCCATTCTACGGCTGTGCGCCCGAATCAGAGCTTGTTGCTTCATGCGGTGACTTGCAAGATATGTTTATCGCAATGGGTGTTGACGACATTGTCAACTATGCGAAGCTATCTGGCAAAGAGCCTAAACCTTGCGTTATCAACCTTTCTTTAGGTAGTAACGTTGGTGCTCATGACTCTACAAGTGTGATGAATAAGTTCCTTGCAGAGTGTGGTAAGGATGTAATCATCTGTGTGGCAGCAGGTAATGAGGCTACTTATCCTGTGGCATATACGGCTAAGTTCGATCAACCGGGGCAAATCAAGCAAACTCTCATACGTCCAATGTCAGAGGGAGAGTTTAAGATGACGAGCAAAACCTACTATAACTTGCGTAACGGGCAAGTAGCTGTTTATAGTCAGGACTCCACTGAGTTCGAGATGCAAGTCATCATCTACAATGGTTTAACAAAGGGTATTCCTAGGCGAATCACCGTTAAGAGCAATACTAATGGTCAGCCCGTTACCATCTCATCAGGTGGTGACTATGCTATTAGTGGAGCTTCCACGGATGTTACTTTCGCAAAGGCTTTCGATGGATATATCGGTCTTGCGTCAATGAAAGACCCTGAAACAGGTCGTTACTACGCTCTTGTTCAGTTCCTGACCAGCGACAATCAAACCACAAATAAGGATGGACACTTAAAGCTTGGACTCTTGTTTAAGAGCAAGAAAGCCGGTCAGCGCATTGATGCCTATGGTGATGCACAGTTTGTTTACTTCGATAACTATGATTACCTAAGTTCGACAAAGGATCGCGCAATGGCTCAATTAGTGATATGGCATGTGCCAAGAATGTTATTAGCGTGGGCAGTTACAATGTTCGCAAACATTGGCCTTGTCTCGACGGATGGGTCTATGGCTATAATGTAAAGAATGGTATCGATGAGTATCCAGATGGAGAAGCCACTCGATTCTCATCTTATGGCACTATTGCTGACGGCAGAAGCCTACCTAATATATGTGCTCCTGGTGCAGCAGCTATCATTTCTTCTTATAATGGCTACTTCGTTGACGACCCTGCCAATGGTGTTACTGATGCCGGACTACAGGGTAAGTTGAAGAAAGGGAACAAGACTTATTACTGGGCGCAGACGTTGGGTACATCCATGGCAACGCCTGTTGTAGCAGGTTCCATTGCTCTTTGGCTTCAAGCTAATCCTAGATTGAAGTACGAGGATGTGTTCCGTATTATCCAGAAGACTGCTGTTAAGGATGATAAAGTGCTCCATACAGGTGATCCTGTGCAGTGGGGTGCGGGCAAGTTCAATGCTTATGATGGATTGAAAGAGGTGTTGCGTGAGATGGCAGCAGGTATTGATGGTGTGAAGGCAGTGGCTGAGAAGACAGAACCTGTTATCACCATGACTGGCGATCGTTCATTCCGTGTATTCCTCGCAGGTGCTAAGCAGTTTGGTTTGCGCGTCTATACCGTCTCTGGACAGCTTGTTCATGCACAGCAGTGTGTGGGCGATGAGGCTGATGTTAACGCCGCTTCATGGGGCAAGGGTGTGTACCTTGTACAAGTAGCAGGCGGAGTTTCAAAACGAATTATCATTTATTAATCTATTCAATGGATATGAATAAAAAGTTTACCTATCTGTCATCTTTCCTCATAGGGGTGGTGGCGATGCTTTTATGTCCGCTTGTTGTGCATGCACAAGAGGGCGATCTATCTCCTTCCATACTAATATCTATGCGAAGGCTACCAGTGCTGGAACCACAGCAATGGTTTATCTATCTCTCAGAGCCACCGATTCGACTACACTTAGCGTCGATGGCGGTAACGGCGGAGAAGAGGCTGAGGTCGGAAAAGCCAGCTTGACAACTTCAGAACAGGGCGAAGTTGCTGTAAAAGGCTCACCTGTTTCTGTGCAAGTAGATGCTAACGGCTGGGTGAAGATCTATGGTGATGCCAGCAAGATCGACTATTTCAATAGCTTCTGGTCGAAGAATTGATCAAATCCAGTTCAGCGATCAGTTAGGTTTTAAAGATTCTCAATCTTGAGCATAACTCATTGCAGGCTTTTAAACATTAATAAGCTCCAGAAGTTACAAGTAATCTATTTGGAGATAATCCCTTCACGGCTGCAACGCCGCTGATGATTGGTCGTTTGCCTAACCTCCAGGTATTGGAAGTAACGCAGATAGGTCATATCTCACCAAGTTTCACATTGAAGAACTTCCCTAATCTTGTGTCTTTCGATGCTTACCACACGGTAAGTCTAACTTCTTGTGACCCTACTGGTTGTCCTAATCTACGCCGTTTGAGCTTGGATATGACCTCTGTCTCTTCTGTAAATCTTAGTCAGAACCCTCTTTTTGGAGGTGTTGAATGTCAGCGACTCAGCATTAAGACCATGATCTGAGCCGTAGTTCAAAGATCAAACAGTTGTATGCCTCTCACTCATCAGGTAGTATTAATACAGACGTCAAGTTTGATGATATCAATGTAAGAAACTGTCCGCTACTTACTATCTTCTATTGTGATGGTAACAACTTAACCAATCTTGATCTCTCAAGAAACCCTGAACTCTTCACTTTCTCATGTGCTCGCAATAAGCTAAGAAACCTTGATTTAACCAAGAATACAAAGCTTTATAGCGTGAATGTCCGTTACAACTATCTTGACTTCGTAACGCTCCCTCAGCCTGGTAACTGGTTCGAGTATTATCACGAACAGAACAATCTTGAGGGTGAATCCAACCTATAGTGTAGGGTCTGTTGTCGACCTTTCTAGTCGTGTTAATCGCCCTAGCTCAACCACAAATGGTGTGCTCTATCGTGTACCAAAGGATGACCCAACGAAGCCAGAGAAGCTCTCTGACGATTATTACGACTATGACAAGGGTAAGGTAACACTGAAACGTGCGTTGGACGATGAAGTATTCATCCAGTATGATAACTCTGTTTTGAAGGATTACTCACTACGTACAGAGAACTTCAGAATAAAGACTACAGCTGAATTTGGGCAAGACGACAAGGCTTTCTCATTTGTTACTGGCAACGCACAAGGCTCTGCCATCAAGATGGCGATTGGTGTGAAGGATGCTACGGCAGCTGCTCCTGTAAAGGTGAAGATAGACTTTGGTAATGGTACGAAGGTAGAGAGAACCATTGTTGACGAGCTTCCTACAGCTGTTAACGTTACAGGAACTCTTACCGGATCAAACGTTGTTACGGTTTATGTACCACAGGATAAGCAGATCACAGCATTAGGAACTGATGGCGTGAAGATGTCTAAGATTGACCTCGTAACCTCCCTCAACTCCGTCACCTCGCTTTTGATTCATGCCGACTTAGACTCTGTTGAGGCTTGGATATAACAACAAAGCTCGAGACGATTAGACCTCTCTTATAACAACATGAGAAAGGTGAGCTTGAAGGGACCTTCTACTTACTTCGATAAGAGTATATTGACTGACATCAACCTTAGTCACAACAATTTGGAGACAATCGAGTATAACAACATCACTGTTGTTCGTCATCTTGATGTAAGTTACAACAAACTTGTTAAACTCGGAGTAAACAATGCCGATAACCTCCGCTCATTTGATGCTTCACACAACCAGTTCAACACCATGCTGCTGAACCATAGTGAGTTGCTTGAGAATCTGAATATTTCTTATAACCAGCTGTCGAAGTTCTACGTTCCTGCTAATGCTCCATTGAAGACTTTGGACATCCGTGGTAACTTCTTCACATTGGCTACTATGCCTGATTATCTTGCTCTCGGACGAGGGTAAGTTCCTATATGCTCCACAGAACCCATTGGAATCTCTACCGCTTCTCCTGGTATCGACCTATCTGAACAGTATATAACCAAGAACGGAAAAGTTACTCAGTTCAAATGGAAGAAGTCGAATAATCAAAGCTCTTGCTGAGGCGCTGACTATACCATCAACAATGGTTCTTCTAAGTTTAAGAACACCAATACAGGTCAGTATCTATTGTGGGAGATGACCCATGAGGCATACCCTGATTTCAAGGGTGTTAATGTGTTCGAACAGCCTATACTACACCCTGTCCCAATGCCAACAAACGTATTGGCAGAGTTCACAACAGTCAACCAGACCGATGAGTGTTGGTATCTCTTTGGCTAGTCCAGTAGTAGGTACTTCGGTTTTATTTCAGGTGAGTGGCGACAACAATGTCTACCAGTATACACTAAAGGACACCTACACTCCTTCCGTGCTAAGTCTAAGGCAGGAGCTAGAGTACGCGTACTTGTTGCTAACCAACCGATGAGCTTTCAGTCTTCAGTATATCAAATGTACAGATGGAGCACGCTGATCTCTCTAAACTAGGACGCACACACGCCATCACTCTATCGAATACTGGCTTGGAAAGTGTTAAGCTCCCAGCTGATGCACAGTACATTACTCAGCTCAACCTAAGCGGTAATAAAGCTCGCTAGCTTTGATGTATCTAAGTATCCAACTTGTCTTTCTTGTCATTAGCTGACAATAAGATCTCATCTATCGACCTCTCTTCTGCAAAGAAGTTAGAAAGCTTGCGATGATCTCAAACAACAGCTTGACAAGTATTGTACTTGATAGCAATCTTGTGGAACTTAGACTTGAGTGTGAACAAACTAGAGTCTATCGACGTGTCAAAAGTTGCCTAAGTTGCAACAGTTGTTCTTAGCTTCTAATAGATTGACAGCCGTTTCTGTACCTTATAAGAAGAACCCTGAGCTAACTATTCTCAACCTTGTTGGCAATCGTCTACGCTTCTCTACCATGCCTCCTGCTAATGAGAGAGTGTTGAAAGCAGGGGACTAGAGTGCAACGTTTTAACAAGTACTCATACAACCTTCAGGACCCAATTAAGGTTGAATGTGTCGATAGAGTAAGGTTGATCTCAGCTCTGAGGTAACAGCTGGTGGGAAGCCAACTACATTCCGTTGGTTCGTTGGTAAGGTTCAAGTTATTGATGGTGAGTTGCAAGGCGAAGAGCTGAGAACTTAATGAATCATACACGCTTGAGAATGGTGTCACTACATTTGAAACTGGATAATCCAATCAATAATCTCGTTTGTGTAGTGACCAATCTTGCCTTCCCAAGTGCCGTTCTTCACACTGATTACGTTAAGTATGTTCCAACAGGTATTGACGCAGTGAAGACCAATGAAGACGTCAAGATTCAGTTCGTGGCAGGTGGTATTAACATCGTAGGAGGCGAGAATAGCCCTGTAGCTGTTTATTCTATTGATGGTAAGACTATCTATCGTGCAAAGGCAGCTACAGCTGACATGCACATCTCATTGGCTCCTGGTACATACATTGTACGTGTAGGCAATAAGGCTTCAAAGATCTGTTTGAAGTAAAAGAGAAGCCTCACACCCTCTCCGAACCAACGGTCACTGACCGAAGGGAAGTAATGGAGAGGGGAGTGGAGACTATTATTTTCAGATAAAGAGGGCGTTTCTTTGATGTAAAGAAACGCTCTCTTGGATAAGACGAAACGCCTTTCTCCATTTGAGAAGGGCGTTTCCTTCTTTTTGCCCTTTCGTTATCATGACTCTTGTTCCTATGTTCCTCTGTCTTAATAATATGTCCTTAAACCAATATGTCTTTATGTCATTTTGTCTAAAAAACTATGTACCTCTGTCTGAAAAGCCTGTTCTTCTGTCTCACCTTGTCTATATATACGCCCCCACGCAACATCGTTTTTGTTAATTTTTCATCGTCTAAATAGAGGCGTTAAAGGCAAAAAGTGATGTGGAAGTATTGCTTGTTTCGGATATAATTCATACCTTTGCAGTGTGATTTGGAATAATTACAATATGCCAAAAGGATAACACTTGATAGCGAGAAGACCATCAGAAGGAGTGGAGCTATCAATGCGGCATGATGAAGAAATACATTATTTAAATACAAAAACATTATGAAGAAGAAATTTATTTGCACAGTATGTGGTTACATGTATGAGGGTGCTGAAGCACCAGCAGAGTGCCCAGTTTGCCACGCAAAGGCCGACAAGTTCAAGGAGTTCAACCCAGCTGCTTTGAAAGGAACAAAGACTGAGCAGAACCTTATGACTGCTTTTGCAGGTGAGAGCCAGGCTCACACTAAGTACCTCTATTACGCTTCTAAGGCTAAGAAAGATGGTTACGAGCAGATCGCAGGGTTCTTTGAAGAGACCGCACGTAACGAGAAGGAGCATGCTAAACTATGGTTCAAGTTCTTGCATGAGGGCGATATCCCAACAACAACACAGAACCTTGCTGATGCTGCTGCAGGCGAGAACTACGAGTGGACAGACATGTATGATCAGATGGCAAAAGAGGCTATGGAGGAAGGCTTCCCAGAGTTGGCTGTTAAGTTCCGTGGCGTTGGTAAGGTTGAAAAGCACCACGAGGAGCGTTATCGCAAGTTGTTGAAGAACATCGAGGATAAGGTTGTCTTCTCACGTGATGGCGATTGCATTTGGCAGTGCCGCAACTGTGGTCACATCGTTATAGGCAGAAGGCACCTGCTATTTGCCCTGTTTGCAACCACCCACAGAGCTTCTTCCAGGTTGAGGAAAGCAATTACTAAATCCTCATTCATCGTGACGCCGACAAGACAAGATCGTCTGTCTTTGTAATTCCACAGGCTTTGTCACGAGTGAGAGAACGAATGATAAGAGTTGTATCAATGCTGATACAACTCTTTTTTCTCTTTACCTTTGCTATTAAAGTGCCCGTTTTATCAGATAATTTTTCGTACTTTTTGCGCCACTTTTTGCCCTTTGGCAACAACATAAACATTAATATTCTACAATGGAAACTGCAAAGGATAACGAAACAGAAAGTCTACTGGTATGGACTGAAGTGAACCACCAACCCGATGATTATAACCCTTTTGTGAAGGCTGCGCTACTAAGTCGTGCCACACGATTCAGCCTCTGTCGCATGGGAGAAGAGCCCCAGCAGGTGCGCCAGAGTTTCGTTGTTTTCTGTGAGAAAGGTGCGGAAGAGTGGGAAGATGATGCCCCTTTGGGACGCATTGAGGCGATGGTCTTAGCTGATGATGACGAGGAGGTGCGCCCTGCCGAAGTAATCAATTTGGGTGTAGAACCAGCCGAATTTCTGACCATGGTGAGCCAGGATGCCGACTCAACAACCTTTCAGATTGATTGGTTTCATGGTGAGGTAAGGGTCGAGGGAGCAACGAAAACCGATGAAGGATACGTCGTGAAGAAGGCTGATTGTGCAGATGGTAAGACGCTAAAGTGCATCCTCACGCCCGATAAAGGGGGCGAGTCGTTCAGTTTGGAACTGCAATTAGCCTTTGTCGGATTTAATATCACGGCTGAAGATGGGGCGATGGTTGTGGGCGATCTGACGATTCCTTCCACCGAGTTAGACCATTATAACTATAGTTTCGTGGGCAGTGACGATGACGATAGATTTGCTGTTAGCCTTGACGACTTGGCTCAAAGCTATCAATATATATGGTATGAGGACGGCACATTGTCGGTTCGCAACCTAAGAAAAAAGATGGAGAAGGTGCGCGAACAGGCTGCACAAGGTAAGCTGTCAGAGCTGTTGCAGGTTCGCGCAACGCCCTCGTGAAACATAAGGACACCCGTTGGCGTATCGTTGTGACGAAAGCCATGAAGACTGATGAGGCTTTGGAACTGGATCCTGTGGCGCTTGCTCAAATGGTATTCACCCGCTTTCAGACGGCAGATGAGGCGGAAGATGCGCTGATGAGAGAGCTGATTGAAATGGAGGAGCACCACTTTTTCCAGTGGTTCTGGCTCAAGACGGATGATTGGAGTCATGAACATCTGGCGCAACTAATGGGACTTAACGACATAGAACAGGATCAAGAGAAGATGATGCAACTGGCTTTACAATATAATCAGTTCGATCGTTTCATGCAGAAGCTGCGCCGTGCTTCACTTGATGAGGCTGGTCTCGTGCAGGCTGATGCACTACAGATGCGCAACAACAAACCAAAGATTGCCCGTTGTTTTGAAGCGTTTGGAACGCCATCAGAAAGGTGAGGAATCATTGTGGGAAGCCGATTTGGAGGTGAGAGAAGAGCTGTTGCAATTCTTCCGTTCACATCATGGTGCGTTCGAGACAATCGATTGATTACTTTGCAGTTCGGATTCTTTTTCGTATGTTGCACTGCGTCAAAGGTTCGACAAAGTGGCTCATTGCCAGTCGCTCTCCGAATGGTAAGGGGCGTGAATGGAGCTTGTTGACAAATCAAGAGGCGTTTCTTTGTCATGAAGAGGCCTCTCTTGGCATGAAGAAACGCCCTCTTCAGAATGGAGAAGAGCCTTTGTTGAAATCCTGCCCAGCCTTTTTCGATGAGGAAGAAAAGCCTCACGGAAGTTCCGTTGAAGAGCTTTCTCCTATTGTGTGACAAAGGCTCTCCGATGGAAGAAACAACTCTTTGACGTGCGAACTTGTCCACTCGTCGACTAAAACAGATTATCGTTTTAGAATTGAAATAAACATCATAATAAATTAAGACAATGGCAAAATTAATTGTAAATAACTACGAAGAGCTAGCTGCCCGATTGGGTGAGAAGCTAGGAGAAAGTGAGTGGTTAGCAGTTGACCAAGAGCGTGTCAATCTTTTTGCTGACGCCACCCTCGATCATCAATGGATTCATGTTGACCAGGAGCGTGCCAAGGTGGAGAGCCCTTATAAAGTACTATCGCACATGGTTGCCAGACGCTTTCACTACTTCCACATGTGGCAGGAGATTATCGAGTGCATAATCTAAAGATGATGGTCAATTATGGCATGGACAAGATGCGTTTTGGTAAGCCCGTATTGACAGGTTCGCGCATTCGTTTTGGTAACCAACCTCGATAGCATGTGAGAACCTCCGTGGTATTTGCAAGGCGGGTATCAAGTTCCAAATCGAGATAGAGGGCGAACGTAAACCAGCCCTAGAAGGTATCGCAACCTTCCTTTACTATTTTGAATAAGCATAATTTGTAACGATAACCGAAAGGGTTGTTTCAAAGGTTGGGGTGCATGAGACGTGCACACGCAATGCTATTATTATAAGGTATATGAGCTTATATAACTATGAATAATAGTAAAAATGAGACCTCTGAAACAGCCCTTTTGTGGTCAAAAAGTGTTAAATGTTTGATACGCAGAGGCGTTAGTTAGAACATTATGGTACCTTTGTAAAATCTTTTAAGAGGGATAACATTATATATACATCAGCTTGTAAGGATGTTTGATACAGGCGAACACAAATTTAAAAAAGACTTATACGTATGGCTTACGACCAACTGAAATTGCAGAATCAACTTTGTTTTAGATTGTACACAGCTAGTCGATTGATTACTCAGACTTACTTTCCAATGCTCGAGAAGTTAGGACTTACCTATCCACAATACCTCGTTTTGATGGCTTTGTGGGAAGAGGATGGACAGAAGGTGATGGAGTTGGCGCATCGACTCTACCTCGATTCAAACACGATGACACCGCTTGTTAAACGCATGGCAAGCGAGGGTCTGAGTGACGAGTGAAGGGTAAGTTGGATGCACAGAGACTTACGTTTATCTCACGGACAAGGCAAAAGGACTTGAAAGGCAGGCTGCAAGCATACCTGCTTGTATGTTGGGAAAGGTGCTAAGTGACCGTACAAGTGTTGATGATATTCATTTGTTATCTGCTGAATTAGACGCTCTGATCAATACTCTCTCTGAACAACGAGCACAGGATAAAAAGCGGCTGCGAAGGACAAAGAGTGTCGGTATATATTGTAATCGGGGCTATAGAAAAGATTTGAATAAAGTATGGAAAAGAAAAGTATATATGGTCTGACGAAAGGGACGGGACTGGAGAAACTTATCGAGGCAGCCGCTATGGGCGAGGCAATGGGGGTGATGAATCATTATTCATTGGCGTTGATGGCTGAAGAACAGAGGGCTTCCGAAGGAGTTGGCAGAGACGTCTTCGTAGATTAGCCAATCAAGAGTCTGTGCATGCAGGGTACTATGCGACGCTGAATGCAAAGTATCCTTCGGATGTGTTTCAGATGATGGAAAACATGCAGAAGGGCGAGTTGGGAGCAGGAAAGTTCCTACAACCTTTGGCCGACAAGTTGCGTGAGTTGGGGCGAGATGACGTCGCCGAACAGATTGAAGAGTATATACGGCAGGAGGTTCATCATGGTGAAGTGTTGGGCGAACTGCTAGCAAAATATAAACAATAAACGCCTGTTTATAAGGCTGTTAGTTCTTTAGGACTGTGTCAAATCATACCTATCTGCGAGTGAGAGTGGGGGAGCGATGATTTGATAGAGTCCTTTTTTCTGTCCTGAAAGTTCGTCGATTGATATTTTTGCAGGTTTCTTTTTGCGTGGTTTCTTTGGTTTCCAAGTGGTCATTTACTAGGTTATAATGTCTTTGAAATAGGCTATTTTAATGTTCATTTGTTTGTGTTGAATAGCCTTGATGAATGTTATTATGTCTTGAAATATGCGATAGTAAGATTGTGTAAAGGCTGCTCTTCTGTCTTAAAAACTAAAAATCATTTTGTTGAATAACGCTTCTCTCTGAACTATTTAATAAATTTGTAACGTACAGATTACGTGCACGAGGATGTAAGATATACGTGAACAAATGAAGAAAAAACCAACTTATAAAGGTTCAGTAGCCACCTGCGCCATCGTTTTTGGTAGTAGGGGCTATTACATTAGGGGGTACTCATGGAGACACACGAGATGGCTCCGCCTCGAAAGTATGAAGTGGATATGTCGGGTGATGTTATTGGTATTGATAATGGATAGAAGACGCCTGTTTTGACGAAAGAGGAGGTCAAAGAAGAAGTGAAAGAGGAGATTAAAAAGGAGACTCCTAAGCCTGTTGAGTCGAAGAAGGAAGAGTCGGCAGAGGAGCCAGAGGAGCCTGTTATCGTTCCGAGTGTGCCTGAAGGACAGGCGGAGTCGGCGCCTTCTGTTAAGGTTCCAAAGCCTGAAATTAAGAAACCAACAGTGGAGAGCATTGGGGAATAATATTGTTTTTGTGCTGTTAAAGGTATGCGCCTTTTTCTTTGAAAACGATCTCCTTTCTGGTTGATGTTCGCTTTGCTTTACTACTATTAACCCTCTTCTGCATTTTTCCAATATGCCTTTAGCAGTATTCTCACACCCCATCACCAATACTCCCAACTACGAATACTAATATTCGTTTGCCTCTCTCATCAATATCTTCACGCTTCTTTTTCATCTTCCCTATGCCTATATATAAATAAGGTGTAACGTCCTTTATTTCCTCTCAGGCGCAATAAAAACCACTTTTTATTGATTTTTTTCTCTC
>BNJU01004991.1_pt1 | contig 43294 bp, 55 predicted proteins | sample 8539281 | NCBI WGS metagenome assembly BNJU01 (sample SAMD00202456, study PRJDB9452) | human saliva metagenome | isolation source: human saliva | place: Japan
GGAGGTGTGACAGGTCAACCATGGTGCCGTACAGGGGTCGGGACGTTGAGGACGCTGCCGGGCCCCGCCCGCGACGGCGAGCCTCGACGCTGCTGAGGCGGCGGCGATCGAGCTTCGCGCGGTACACATGCGGATGCGGTGGGCTCCGTCAGGGTCGGCGCGACCGCGCTGGAGACGTTCAGTGAGTCGGTCATGGCCCAGCAGGAGGGTCCACGGCCTCGGCGATCTCGGCGTCGGTGACGCGGTGGGCGGTGTGCAGGAGGCGATGGCGCTGTCGTGGCGCGCGAGACGTCGTCGGCGCCGGTGCCGCTAGCCTCGAGTCAGGACGCGAGCGGCCCAGGAGTCGGTCAGGGTTTGCCGCGCTCACTCGTCGGAAACGTCTCAGCGGAGGGTGGCAGCCGCGCATCCGGAGCTCCAGCGTCGTAGGGATGCCGGCGGCGGCGGGGCGGTCGCGCAGGACGATCTCGGCCGCATGGCGGAGCGGCAGATGTTGCGGTTGCACACGTGATGACGCGGTGATCCCGGGCCGCGTCGAGCGCAGTGCGGCGGTCGCAGGACGGCAGGCGCCGGGAGACAGGCGGAAGCGGTGCTGGCGGAAGTTGGTCTCAGGCTGCTGGCGTCGGAGGTGGTCACGCGAGGCCTTGCGCGCGGCGGGTGCTGCCTGTCCACCGGCCGTCAGCGTTCGTGAGGACGTGCGCGCGTACGGGACCTCGGGCTGACATCGCGCGTGCAGGTGCAGGAGTGCCGCGCACGACGGCGTCAGACGTCCCGCCGGTACACGCACCAGCGCGCGGAACGCGACGTCGGCGAAACCTGCAGGGCCGCGCTTCGCGCGCGCGCGTCGAGGGACGTCGCGACCGAGCGGGCACGACAGAAGTCCTTGTCGCTGTGCCGGCGGGACCGCCAAAGTCGGGCGGAGCGTCAGCCGCGAGGTGGAGGCCCAGGAACCGCACCACCGGGCGGGTGCGGTGCGCAGCCCGATAGAGGGCGCCGGACCCGCTCCTCGCGCGTGCCTCGACGTCGATGGAGAAGCGGTAGCGCCCCAGTCGCCACGAGGCGGGACTCGATGCGCGAGGTTGACGCCGCGGGCGCTGAGCTGCTCGAGCATGTCCAGCAAGCGCGCCGGAGCGGTCGTGCGGAGCTGGACGGGGAGGGTGGTCGTGTCGGCGCCGGTGGGCTCGCCCACGCGGCCAGGGCCGGAGATCACCTTGACGAAGCGGGTGACGGCGTCAGGGTTGTCCGCGACTCGGCGATGACCTCCAGCCCGTACTCCTGGGCGGCCAGCGGGTTGCTGGGACGACGGTCGCGAAACCAGTGGCCTCGTCGGTGGTGGCCAGCGCGCGGAGCGGGCGCCGACGATCGGAGGTTCCGGCCGCGTAGACTGACGCCTCAGAGGTTGTGGTGGACAGCCGCGGCACTGGGCCCAGGCGTGCGGGTGGGTGGAGATGGCGTGCCGCACGTCCACTCCAGGCCGGGTGCCGCGGCCAGCGCAGGACGAAGGCGATCGGCACGGCCATCTCGGCGGCGATGACCAGGGGCGTGGGCCACGGGTTGCTCGAGCGTGGCGTGACGCCGCCCCTCGACGGAGTTCTCATGGGCACGACGCGACGGCCTCCACCGTGCGCTCCGCGCACCGGTGGTCCAGGGCGTGGAGCACGTCCGGGCAGGGGTCGAGCTCGGCGTTGGCGAGGCGACCACGCGCAGCGCTGCATCTCGGTGAAGGTGCCGGCCGGCTCCCAGGAAGGACCAGAGCGGGGCAGGGAGCGATCCCTGGGCACCGTGTGGGTCAGGCCGGGCGGCCGGGCGGTGGCAACTTGCTCCGTGCTGGGCTCCTGGCAAGCGGGTCAGCGCCGGGCCTGTCGGAGGGAACGGCCCAGGCGGCCAGAGCCGACCTCCACAGACTCGCCAGGTGCTACCGGCTGAGGCTCTCCTGCAGCCCTCCCGCGGCGGCGGCCAGGCCTGGCGAGCACTGGAGCCATGAGCGATTTTCCGCTGAGCACGACGACGGCGGTCTCCACCGCCTGCGCCCAGGGCCTGACCTGCAAAGCTCGCCGAGGCGATGGTCTGACAGCGGGGCGCACGTGGTACGCCGGTGACCGGCGGTCCGGGCTGGCTGGAGGGCACGCGGCTGGCGACGACGACCGGCGTGACGCCGGCTGCCGGTGAGGCCTTCCGGCGCGCGCTGGCCAGTCACCCACGCGGCGGCGCGGCCTTCAGGCTGCGCCTCCCGCTGGGACGGGCGCTTGGTCGCCCGCTCGGACATCAGCGGCACGACCGCACGCAGCCGCGGAGGGGCGAGGCCCGCGCCCGCTGCGAGTTCTACGCCGGACCGGATCACTGCCCCACCTGCGAGCCCAGTCGGGACAGCGGCTCGATCGCGCCGGCGCGCGCGCGCGGTGGGCATCAGGCTGTGCGAGCGGCTGCGCGACGGCGACTTCGACGCCGAACCAGCCAGCCCTGGAGTGCGCGCCGGGTGCCCGCGGGCGCGGCGCGCGGGTCGCGCGGCACGCACAGGGACCTGTGGTGCAGCGGCACGTCCTGTGGACCCGGTCCCGATGCAAGCGGCAGTGGGCACCGCCACGTCGCGCGTGAGCTCGGGCCTGGTGGCCGTCTCGAGGAGGCATCACGGATCGGCGGGCGGCAGGGACGGTGCCTGAGCAGCAGGCCGATGGTAGTCGGCGTGCTCATCGACCCCGATGGCGCAGGGGCGCGCACGCCGAGACCGACCTGGCGGCCCTGGGCGTGTTCAGGCAGCTACCTGTGACCGGATACTGCGGCCACCACAGTCTCGCCGCTGGCGGAGCTGGCGCGAGCAGCGTGGGCCTCCACTCGCGCTGGCACATCGCTCATGATTCGCCTTCCTCTTCGGCGGAGAGCTGTGGCGGGGAGGCGGTCGCCGTGGCCCGCCAGTACCTGTGAGCCGATGCCAGCGGGACATGTCGCGCCATTTGTCGCGTGTGACGACTTTGGAAGCGGCTACGAAGAAGGCCGTCCGCGTTTGTGCTGGTCAAAGAAAATGTACCTGCGCGCCGACCAACCAGAGCGACGTCAAAGTCGTCCCCTGTGCGCGCTTTCGGGCGGCCAGGCAGTGAGGCTGGTCGCGTGAGACCTCGACGACGCGGCGTCAGCCTGGTGCGCGCGGTCGTGCGTCCTCGTGCTGCCAGGTGGTCATCGGCATGATCCTGGCGGTGGTGGGCTCCGGCGCTGGCCGCCGCGCTCCAACGGTAGTCGGCGGTATCAGCCGACCTCCGATGCCGCCTCGTCCTCGCGGCTCGGCGCCCGGTGATCGTCCTGGGGACCGAACAGTCTCACCTGGGCGGACCTGCGTTGGTCTCCGGCACTCGCGAGCGTCGGTGAGGACTCCGGCTCTCCGGCGTCGGCTCGGCGGCCGCCTGCTGGCCTCGCCTCCGCGCGGGCGAGCCGGTGACCTGTCGGTGCGCACTCCGGCGGACCGCACCTGCCAGCCGACGGCTGGCTCACCTGGGCCGCAAGCGCCCGCGCAGGCGCCGTCAGGCCTTGAGCGGTACTTGCGCCGGCTGGCACCGCGACCGCTCGACAGCGCCTCTCCCTGGTTCAGGGCGCTCCGGGCGCTGAGCGTCTCGATCAGGCCGTCGGCGGCACGCAGCTGGCACGAAGCTCGGGCACCCGGAACACCAGCTGTCAGGCTGCATCCCATCGCTGGCGCTTCCGCTGGCCGGGCCCTGGCCGACTCCATTCGGACCTCGATGAGTCGGCTGACGGCCAGGACGCCTCCACCGACGCCGAGGCGGGTCCGCCGCAGCTGAACGAGGCCACTGCGCACGGTCCCGAGCAGGCGCCCGGCACCCGCCTCAATCGCTCGCCTCCTGGCCGACGGCAGGCCCCCAGCCCGCAGATGGCGGTCCTGCGCGCAGTACGACGAGCGCGCGCGGCACTCGACCGACGCTCGTCATCGAGCTCGACGCACCAGCCGGGCCTGCAGCCCAGCCTGACCGACGCTCACCCGACCCTCGCGCTCGCGCCTGGCCGGCCACGCGACCCGGCGCTGACGGTCAGGCGCTGGACGCTACGCGACCGGCCGACGCTGCGCCGCAGCCGCCGCTGGCGCAGCCCACGGACGTCCCGCATCGCTCGCGGCTGGCCGGCGACGCCCTGCACGCCCGCGCCTCGCGAGGCCACCAGTGATGCCCGGCCCAGCGCGCACCTGGCATCATGGGCCGGCCGTGGCGCTCCTGGTCTACAGGCGGCCGTCGCGCTGCGCGACCCGCGAGAGCCGGCGTGCGGCCCGTCCGCCGCCGGGTCGCCAGGTGGCCGTACTGCCTGCAGCGCGCTGCGCGGCAGCGCTGCTGCTGGTCAATGCCGTCCCGTGGTGGCGCGTGAGGCCCAGGCCGCTCCCTCGCAGGTGGAGGCCTCGGCCCGTCAGCCATGACGCTGCGGCCCGTCGCGTGGTCGCGGCCTGTGCATGCAGCCTGGCCCGCCGGGACCGCGAGCGCCCTGGCGCGGCGACTGCAGCGGCTCCTCGCTGCACCTCGCAGGTCTCTTCGCCCTCAGCGCGCTGCGCCGCGGCGGCCGCTGAGACCGCGGATCCCGCATACGCCCTCCCGCACGCGTGCCGCAGCCGAGCCGCAGCGGACGGGCCAGCGCCCGCAAGCGCCTCGTCGTCGCATCCGCGCGCAGCGCGGGCCTGACAGCACTGCTGGTGACGTGGCGATCCCCGCTGGCGTGGTTGGTCAGACGCCGCTGCGGGCGCCCCTGGCCTTCAACAGCCCGCTGGGCATGAGACGCGCGCGTGGCGGGCCGTTTCTGCAGGGTGTCGCTACGGCGCTTCGCGCTTCGCGCCGGCGCCTGCTCGTCGTCGCCATCGCCAGCAGCTGGGCGGCGCTGGGCGGCAGCCGTCGAACCGCGCTGCTGGTGACGGCAGGCGGTGCTGGGCGGGCGGCGCTGATCGGTACGACGCGCCCGCAGCTGGCGCCGGACGTGGCAGCGCCCTGACGCTGGTGCCGACGCTGGCCCTCCTCAGTGCGCGGGCCTGGCGGGCCCCTGCGCCTGGACAGGCTGGCGGCGCGATGGCTGGGCATCGGGACGCGACAGTGCTCTGGTGGTGGCGTTTCGCCGCCGTCGTCTATCCGTGCCCGGGTGGGCCCACGCACGCCTGGGACGCTTCGCCCGTCAGGTGGCGTGACGGCTCGGCCGCGGTGTGCGCAGCGCAAGGCGTACGCCGCCTGGTCGAGCGTTCGTGACGAGGCCAGCGGTCACGGCGGTCGTCCTGGCCCCGCCGCGCTGGCTCTCGCGGCCCGCGGCCGTGGTGAAGCTGCGCCGGCAGGTGCCCGGTACTGGCGCTCCAGCACAGCCCCTACGCCTGGCTCGCCCCGCCGCGGACGAGGAACGTGCCGCGCGGCGCGCAGATTCGAATCGTGCGGCGTGATCCGTCGCGAGACGCGCACACTCACCGACAGCGCTGAAGTCCCTGGGTGCACGACGCTCGTAGCCCGTCCTGGTCAACGACTCCGGCGTCACGATGGCCAGGCTTCATCCTGGCGGCGGCGGCTCGGCCCTGCTGTCCGCTAGCACTGACCGAAACGATTCGGCCCGGCATCGGTATGACGCGACACCGGGCGTGGCGCCGCGTATCGACGACAGGTCAGCGAACTCTCACGGCTCAACATTAAAGTCCGTCCTGAATGCGCTCCAGCATAACCGTCGACGGCCTCCGACGCCGTGTCGAGCCGTCGCCTCATCGTGCAGCTTGTCCGCCCGCCTCGACGTCGTCGTCGGCTTGGGCGCCGGCGGCACGGCGCGGTAGGCTGAAGAAGTGGTCCTGCTCGGCGGCCGCCTTCTCGAAGACTGTGCGCGGCACGCAGTGGCGGCACAGCTTGCGCCGGGTGACGGCCCGCAGGACGTCACTCTGTGCTGCCCGGTGCATCGTGCCGGCCCGGTCGTTACCGGTGACACGGTGGGTGATGTCGCGGGGACTCGATGACCGCAGAGTCGGCCACGAGGACGTCGATCGTCAGGCCGGCCTCGACGCCCCAGCCGTCGGCCAGGGGCGCACGCCTTTCTCGTAGGCCTCGCGGCTCAGACATCGTTGGCCGGACAACGGCGCCACGAGGAGACCACGCCCGGTGGCGAGTGAGATAGCCCCTGGCCGCGCGCACGGCAAGCCGCGACACCGGCCCCGGCCTGCGGGGACACCCACCCGATGGACATGTCATCGGCGACGCGTCGACGACGACCAGCTCGGCGCAGGGAGGCCCGAGTCGCCCCAGGTCGGCGTCGATGAACAGCAGGAGCGGGCGGGCCGTCGACGTAGTCGCGCATCGCGACGACGGAGGCTGTCTCTCCATGGCGGAGGCCTTCCGCGCGTGAGACGGAGTGGCGCACCGTGACAGCGCAGCGGCGGCGCGGGCATGGTCCTGTCCGTCGGTCGATCCGTCATCGACGACGATGACGAGTCCACCCGCGGGATGGAGCGGCGAGCCTGAACAGTGGTGGCGATGCGCTCGGCCTCGTCCTAGCGGGATGACCACGGCAAACGCGCTGGTCAGCGCTGGTGGGACTCCACCACCAGGGTAGTCAGACACGACCTCGGCCGACTCCTAAGCGACCCGTTGTCGCGCACCTTTTTGTGATGACCGTCAAATTTCCGTATTTTGTACGATTTGGTTGCAGCTATCGCGGGGTCCCCGGCAGCGGAACGCGCGTCCGCCGCCACGCGCCGGAGGCAGCTCATCTCCTGCGCTGCGACACGCCGAGGAGACATTCACCGACGGCCAGGCACCCGCCCGCGCCCTAGGCTTTCTTCAGTGATTTTGTGTCAAACCCTTCACCATGGGACGACGGTCCCCGGAGAAACTGACAAATCTTGCAGCAAAGCAGCGCATTGCCCGATCGAAACGCCAGTTGCCCGTTTCGGCACGTCACTTCCGTGGCACAGTGAAGACATGGAGCCCGTCAATGGAGCCGGGTTCCGCCGACGCATCACGCGTCCTTTCGTGTGCCGGGGCGACACCCCTGCCGCCCCGGCACGCCCTGATCCCACCACTACCTCGTTGCCGACCCACCGCTGTCTCACCACGGCCCGTCCGCCCCACGTTTGCGCAGGCAGTGCCGGTTCCGCGCACCCACACGCGCCTCAGCCTGCAAGACGCTTGCGCAGGAGATCGAGCCCCACGCTCCCCAGGTCGATGCCCCGGTTATGGAAGGCCCTCAGGTCCAGCTCGCCACCCTCGGCACGGGCCTGAGCCTGGGCACTGCGCCGACCGGCCCGCCAGACCCGCTCGCCCACCGCGTAGGCCAGCGGCTGCGCCGGCCAGCCCAGGTGCCGGGAAACCTCGAAGCGCAGACGCCCCTCGGAGATCACCGTGTGATGGCGCAGCACGGCGGTGACGGTGGCCCGGTCCCACTCCCGGCTCGCACCGGGCAGAACCGCGACGTCGTCGGGCACGGGCAGGCGGGAGTGGACGCCCAGGTCCACCAGGACCCGGGCCAGGCGCCAACGGCGCGCCGCCAGGCGGCCGAAGCGGTCCTCGAGGCGTAGACATGAGCCCGAGCTCGTCGGCGAGGGACTCGGCGTACAGGCCCCAGCCCTCGTCGCAGCCGGGCACGGAACCGAGATAGCGCTGCCAGGCGGTCAGCCGGGTGCTGGTGGCGTGCGCGCCGACGTGGACGTGGTGTCCGGGGACCGACTCGTGCAGGACCGTGGTCCGCTCCATCCACGGCCACACGATCCGCTCGCCGTCGGCCAGGGACCGTAGGACCATACCGGGCCGGCGCTCCCCGCCGGTGCCGCGCGGCTCCTCGTAGTGGACCGCTCCGGCCCCGGGCTCACCCAGACGCACGCAGGGGCGTCCCAGGCCGTCGGGCGGATCAAGGACCCGGCCGACGACGACGTCCCGGGCCTCGTCGGCGACCTCCTGCGCCCAGGTGATGTAGTCCTGCGGGCGCAGGGCCTGGGTCGGGTCGGCGCGCAGGTGCCGGTTGAGTTTGTTGGCGTCGGCACCGGGACCGAGGATGTCGACGGCGATGGCGTCCTGCTCGGCGATGACCCAGCCCAGCTCCTCGGTGGCCCAGGCGTAGGTCTCCTCGGGGTCGACCCGGGTCCCCAGGATGCGGCGCATCCACAGGGCGTGGCGCCGGCGTCCAAGCCCCTCGGCCTGCGGCGCGCGCGGCGAAAGCGTGGTGCGCGGATGCGAGGCGAAATCCAGGGCGGCACGGCGGGCGAGGATGTCGGCCTCCTGCAGCTGGACGTGCAGGGTGGCCCGGCGGGTCCTCGGGCAGGCAGGTGCGGCGGCGGGCGAGGTCGCGCGCGCCTGTCCGGCGACGACGTCGACCCTACGGCTGAGCGGGGCGATGGCGCCGGCCTCGGCGGAGGCGGCCAGGGAGGCGCCAGCCCTCCTCAGGGCGGGCAGGCAGCGCCTCAGGCGGGTGCGGTGCAGGTTCCAGGCGTCCTCCCACTTGGCCTCCCGGCCTCGGCCAGGTCCGCCTCATCGGAGCCGCGCGCGGTCGGGGCCTCGAGGGGCCGGTGCAGCTGCCGGGCGATCTGCTGGAAGGGCGAGGAGGAGAGCAGGGTTGCCGCCCTCTCCCTCGGCGGAGATGAGAGCTGGATGAGGTCTCCAGGCGCTCCAGGAGGTGGCGGCGCAGGAGCTCGTCGGAGCCGGTCAGGCGGTCGACGGCGGCCACGCGGTGAGCAGGGAGCGCTCGGCGCTGGAGACGCTCGGCCAGGCCGCGGGCGAGTAGTCGGGCAGGATGGCGCCGCCGGGCGAGGCAGTGCGGGCCGCCGCCTCGGGTCGTGGGCGCACAGGAGCATGGCGTACTCGTCGGCGAGGTCACGCAGGACGACGCCGGCAACGGCGGTCTCGGAGGGAGCAGCGGACGGAGGGCGGCTGATGGCCTGGGCGGAGGTGTGGGCGGCGGTGGCGGTGGGAGCGGCCGCCTCCACCTCGCGCACGCCCAGGGAGGCGCCGGTCGCACTGACGGGGCGCCACGTCCCGGAGCTCGGGTGCTGGGGGTAGACCGGTGGACGCTCGGGTGGCCCGGTGCTGACCGGGATTGCGGTGGGCACAGGGACGTGTGCGCGTGCCTGCAGTCGCGCATCTGCGATGGGGAGTCGGTTGGAGGTGCGGCGGGTCCGGATTGAGACTGGTTCGCGGGTCAGTGGTCGCGACAACAGGCCTTTCGGCTCACTCGCCGCGTGGCGGGCGGGCCCGGCGGCGACGCTGCCGTCCCAACAGAGTGCCAGGAACCGAATTCAAGGTCCATAGGCATCATGGATCTGACAGCGAACAGGATCGGATGAGTTGAGGTGCAGCCTCGCGCTGCCGGGAGACAGCGGGCGTCACTGGAACTGGCATTGAGCGGGGACCCGACTGACGAGGACTCGGCGACGAGCCTGAGCGGGACCTCGGTGACGGGTTCGAGACGCAGTCTCGCAGCCCCTCGACCGACGCTGACGGATTCGAGACGTCGGCGGATGGTCCAGCGAATGGTCACTGGGCGGCGGTCGAGCGGCATCGATGGCGCCGGCTGGACGACCGGCCGGGCATGGCGGCGTGACGCGCATCGGCGTCGACCGCGAGTGCGGAGCCGCAGGCGGTACGCGTCATCAGTGCTCCTTTCATGCCGGACGGGCCGGGGACATCCCGGCGCTGTTGACGGCGTTCGTCGTGCCGTGATGGACGTGAGATGATTCAAGGCCGCCGCGGCAGCGGGTGTCAAGGCTCTGAGCCCCCGAGGTTCGCCCGCACCGATATCCGCGCTGGTCAGGGGCGGTCTCAGCGACCGTCCGACGTCGTTGCGCTACCGCCATTGGCAACGTTAACAAGCAAGCGACCGCAACCCTCCCGGGCCGGGCCGAGTCTCGGGACGACCACATCGTGGTCACTGCGGTTGACGGCGTCGGCAGCGCGAGTACTCACATCCCTGGCGGCACGAAAGGCTCACGCTTGACAGGTGGTGAACGTTAACCTACCCTTGGTGTGAAGATAGACCGGCGCAGCACGGACACCCGTCAGCGGCTCATCGACACCACCCTGGACCTCATCGAGACCCACGGGTGGAGCGAGGTGACGCTGGGCGGCGTGGCCCGCGCCTGCGGGGTGACCGCACCTGCCTGCTACAGGCGCTCCCGTCAAGACCAGCCTCTTTCGAGGCGGCAGCCCGCCAGCTGTCCACATCGCTGGGCGCGCGCGCCAGTGCCCTGGTCAGGACGATCCGCTCAGTCGCTGGTCGGCATCGGGGCCTCCTGGTGGACATGGCCGCCGAGCACCCTCGGCTCTTCGAGTTCAACCAGGTCAGCCCCGCCGCCGTTGCGGCCTTCGACCACCCGGACGAGCACCCGCTGCTGGCCCTCACCCGCGGCGAGGTCGAGCGGTTGGCCGCGCAACGGGGAACCGACCCGGAATCGCTTCACCTCCTAGTGTGGTCCTGCCTGCAGGGCTACACCCAGCTCATCGCCGCCGGCGCCACCGCCGCCGACGCCACCTTCATCCGCGCAGCCCTGCGCGCCATCGTCACGATAGGAGACAGCTGATGACCGCCAAGAACACTCTCAAGACAACGGGCGACCGCACCCTCATCGTGTACGCCCACCCCTACGACGGCTCCTTCAACCACGCCGTGCTCGAGGCCGCCACCTCCGCCCTGGACAAGAGCGGGCAGCCCTACGACGTCGTCGACCTCTACGCCGACGGCTTCGATCACGCTACACCGCCGAGCTGGCCCTCTTCGCCGAGGGCGGCACGCTAGACCCTCTGGTGAGCCATTGCCAGAAGCTCATCGAGGGCGCCTCGCATCATCTTCATCTGCCCGATCTGGTGGAGTGAGGTGCCCGCCATCGTCAAGGGCTTCGTGGACAAGATCACGAAGCAGCGCTGGGCGTACCGCCACGACGACCTCGGGGTGAAGAGACACCTCGGCCCACATCAAAAGCGGGTCCTGGTGCTCACACTCGACCTCCCCCACCTGGTACCTGCGCCGGTTCTGCGGCAACTACGTCGGCTCAGCGTGTTCCTGGGCGCCGCCATCAAGCAGCTGGGCATGCACGGACGGTCGTGGGTCCAATTTCGGCAAGGTCGCAAGGCCAGCCGAGCCAACAAGAAGCACCTCAAGAACGTCGCCCCGCCTCGCGGTGGTGACGTATGAGGCCCCGCCGCGAGTATCGCCGCAGAGCGCCAGGCCGACCTGAACTCCGGGACGAGACGAGGTCCCGAACACTGGCAGAGATCCTGACCATCACCCACTCCGCGCTTTTGACGCAGGTGGTGCCGGATGCATCAGAGGATCTGGTTGAAGCGGCCAAAGCACTGCCGACTCGCTCGGCATCCTGGCTCGTATGCAGACCATGGGACGAAGCGCTGTACGCGCAGTCGGTCGCTCTGCCTGCCTGGATCTCGCCGACCACCCGGCCGACACCGTCCGGGGCTGGGCGTCTTCGCCCTGGTCTCCCGGAGAAGGACGCGCGACGTCGACACGCTGTTGACCCTGGCGACCGGCCGCGGACGACCCGCGCTTCGGGTGCGCAGTGGTCATGGATGGCGGTGCGTCCGCGCCGGTGCCCCAGCTCGACGAGGGCGATCCGCGTGCTGCGTGACCATGGACCTCAGAACCTCGGGCGCATTCGGCGCTTCGCCAGCGAGGCGCTACGTCCACGGTGTGTGGGCAGCATCCCCGCGCTCAAGAAGGAGCCCGAGGCGGGGCCTTCCGCTGCTCGAGCCGCTGCGTGCCGGCTCCTCCCGCTATGTGCAAGGACTCAGTGGCGAACTGGGTGACGACGCCTCCAAGACACAGCCCGCCTGGGCCATTGGGCGTCTGCGAGCGCTGGCAGGAGGAGTCACCCACGGCCACTGAACGGATCATCAAGCGAGCACTGCGCTCGATCCGGCGGTGATGAGGAACTGGTCAGAGGTTGACCTGACGGAGATGATCCGATGCTGGCCGGCGGCGGCGGACCTCGGGCCAGAGGGCTCTCGTCCGCCAGGGCGACGTCACGGTACGGCATAGCTTCGGCCGTGCCTGAAATCGCGCGCCTTCCGCTGAGTCGGTGGCGGCTACTCCCCCGCCGCCTGGTCCAGTTCGCCCTCCTGGAACTGGCCTGCTGCGCCTTCGCCATCGCCATCTTCGCCGGGCTCGCGGTCAGCGCCCTGATCTGGAACCGTGCGGATCCTCCGATCGCCCGCTACGACGCCCTCCTGATCTACGTCGTCGTTGTTCAGATCGCCTTCGTCGCCCTGAAGCAGGAGACCTGGCGCGAGCTCGGCGTCATCTGCGCCTTCCACCTCATCGGGCTGGCGCTGGAGGTATTCAGGGTCCACCGGCTCCTGGGCCTATCCGGACGCCGGGGTGGTGCGCATCGGCGGGGTGCCGGTCTTCTCCGGATTCATGTACGCCTCTGTCGGCTCCTACATCTGCCAGGCCTTCCGACGCCTCGACCTGCACGTGGGCGGCTTTCGGTGGTGGCCGGTGAGCCTGTTGGCCGTGGCCGCCTACCTCAACTTCTTCACCCACCACGTCATCATCGACCTGCGCTGGGGCATTACCGCCGGTTTCCTCATCGCCCTGTGGGGAAGCGCCGTCCACTTCACTGTCGGCGGGGACCGCTACTGGATGCCGACGACGGTGGCCTTCATCCTCATCAGGGGATTCCTCTGGCTGGCGGAGAACCTGGCCACGGCGCTGAGTGCCTGGCGCTACCCCGACCAGGCCGATGGCTGCGCACCTGGTGCATGCCAGCAAGTTCGGCAGCTGGGCGCTGCTCATCTCGCTCAGTTTTGTGCTCGTCGCCGCCGTCAAGGCGAAGGAGGGCACCCTCTACGGACGCGGTCTGCCGCGCGTGATGCGCCGGAGCCTGCGCATCACCGAGACCTGAACCAACGTCGAGCCGGGCATTCTTCGCGGTGTCCAACAGAAATTCCGTAAGGGCTACGCGAAGAATGCCCGGCTCGACGAAGTAGAGGGAGGGAGGGTCAGAGGTTGACCTGGCGGGAGATGATGCGCAGCTTGGCGCGGCGGACCTCGAGGTCAGGGCTCTCATCCGCCAGTGCGGCGTCGAGGCGCTTGCCCATGGCTGCAGACGGCGGTGAGCTCCTCGCGCGCTCCGTGCCGGCACGAGCTCCACACCGATGGCCACACCATTGGCGGAAGCGCCGACGAAGCGTGCCCCTCCTCCAGGTCGGACTCGCTGCGCGGCGTGGATGCGGGCGAGGCGTTGAAGAAAATCGTCCTCGTCCTCGCGCACCCAGCGCACGAACTCCTTTGGCGCCAGGCGGCACCAGTAGGCGTGCTCGACGCCGGGCACGGGCCGGGTCAGAGCGATCTCGTCCTGGCCCGCTCGATGGCCTCCTCGATGACCTGGCGGGTCTGCTCGTTGTCGCCGGCGGCCTGGGGGTCGACCCAGAAGTCGAAGGTCTCTCGCACGGAGATGACCGGCGGCTCGCTGGTGTCGAGGACGTCCTGGAGGCGCGGGCCGGGCTCGGGCAGGCCGTCGGGCCGCAGCGCCTGGCCCTCGGGCAGCTCGAGGGTGGCAGGAGCGCGGCGGCGACGTCGCGGGAGGCATCCCAGGTGCATGGGAGGGTCTCGCATGGCCACGAGGACCTCGCCGTCAGGCGCTCGAGGCCCCTGGACGAACTCAGGCAGGAGCGTGACAGGCTGGACCTGTCCGCCGCCGTCTCCTCGGTCAGGCGCACCGTGGCCGTGGCGGCCGGGATGATCTAGGGCCATCGCCACGAGGTCCTCCTCCGCCGGGAGACCGGCGAGGTCAGGCGACGAACTCGATGCTCTGCTTGCGGGGCCTGGCCGACTTGCCGGCCCCGACCGGACGCGCCCCTGGCGCTCTCTTCGACATGTCGGTCAGTCCACCGGCCGGCCCGCGCCCTCCCGAGGCCGACGACGGCCCGTCGACGCACCGCATGACACGGCTCACGGCGGCTCGTAACCACTCACGGCAGCCGCTCCGACGCCGGCCGGCAGCCAGGCGCACACCCGGCTCAGAAGCTCGAGGGCCGGCCCCGAGAAGCCACCGCCGCTGCTAGCCGCGAGGCGCTGCTGAGGCTGGAGCCGGACCCTCCGGAGCTGCTCGACGGCGTGCAGGAGGAGGCCGAGTCATAGCCACCACCAGGTCGGAGACCGGGGTGAAGGAGCTGAACGACCCGCCGCCACCGGAGCCTGAGTCGGACGAGCCGAGGACGAAGATCGCCGGCGAGGAGGGGTTGAGGCGGATCGTCGAGTGCGGGTTGTAACTGCCGTGCCCACCGCCCAGGTACCAGTAGCCGGCGTAGGCAGCTTCTTTGGATGCTTTGGACGAGTGCGAGTCGTAGCGTTGACGACGCTCGTCGGCGTACCTGGAGGTGTCGGCGTCGATGGCCTCACGCGCGAGCCGGGTCGCCTTCATCTTCGTCTCGCTGGCGATTTCGTCGAGCTCGTCGAGCGCGTCCGAGGGCCGGAGGGAGCCGTTCTCCAGCCCAGAGGTCATGTCGTCCAGGCACTGCTTACGGGAGCGAACCCAGTCGCGTTCCTCCTTGGTACGTTCCGGTATCGATGCCCCTCTGTTGGCGACGTCGGAGCTGTCGACCTGGTGGCACGGGCGCACGCAGCGAGCTGCTGGGTCCTCCAGGACCGGCCCCTGCTCCTTGCTCCGACTCGCTCCCAGCCGGGCGACAGGCTCAGGAAGGTCGCGGTGTTGGCGATGACGTCGTCGAGGGAGTCCAGGAGTTCGGAGTGCTTCTCCAACCTGGTGGCCCGCCTCAGCACTGAGATGCCGAACCACTGGGTGCGGTAGGGGCTGCCGCCAGGATCACCAGACCATCGCTCCAGAGTTGGAGTTCGACGTCAGAGATCCACGGGACATCGGTGTCACCCGAGTGCGACGGGCGTACTCAGCACCGCCGGCGTCGAGGGCCGGGAACGTCCGTCCCGAGGCCCGCGCGGGCCGGCGCATGTGGGCGGGGACCCGCGTAGGTCGTGGTGTAGCCGTCGGCCCAGTGGTGGTCCGGCACGCCTTCTCCGGGCCCGACGACGGTTCCGACGACGTCTAGCCACTCGTCGGCGCTCCGCCAACGCTGCACCTCGGTGCCGGGGAGACCAGGTGGACGGGCCGGCTGGCCGCACGGAGCGCCAGGCTGCTCACCGACCGGTGGACATCGGCGGAGATCCAGGCGAGGCTCGTCGAAAGCGCCGCCGAGCTGCAACTGGCCGGCGGACGGCTCGGAGGTCATCTCGGTAGACGCTGATGGTGGGCGCGGACCTGTTCTCGCGCCTCCACCGTGCCGCCGGGCGCAAAGACGAGGGAGTCGATCTGCTGGCACAGGCCCTGGAGCGGGTTGAGGTCCTGAAGGACTGGCCGCTGTCTCGTCATACCAGATCGCTCCCAGCTGGAGGACAGGCTCAGGAATGCGGCGTTACCGGCGATGACGTCGTCGGTCGACTCAGTGCGGCCGAGCGTCGCTCGAGCTCGGAGACCCGCTGAGCGTCCCGGATCGAACCACTGGGCACCTCAGGGACCGCGAGGTCCTGCCACGCCAGGTCGGGCTCTCCCGTACTCGTCGCGGAACCAGCGGTAGTGGGCCATGACCCGGGCGCCGTGGGCCTCACCCTCCGGGATGAGGCGCGCCTGCAGCTCGGTGGCCTCGTAGTCGTGAGTGACCTGCGAGTAGTGGCGCAGAGCCTGCTCGGCCAGACGTCGCGCCGAGAAACCGCGCCACAGGTAGTAGCTGAGACCGCCTGCGCTCGGCGGGGCTAGCAGTATCGAGGGCGGGCAGGGAGGCCTGGGCGCCGCAGAGCGCCGCGGTACCGCGAGAGCAGCGAAGCCGGACCGGCGGTCATGATGGCGCAGAAGGCCAGCGGCGGCGGATCCTGCCCGAGGCAGACGCTGAGGGGGCAGGGTGCGTGCGTGGCATCCGTCTTCCTCTCACTGCGCCTCGAAACGGGGTTATGGGGACTGGCGATCCTGCGGCCGCCATCCATGCTTCATCCTTCCCCGCGACCAGGCCGCTTGCCATGGGGAGAGCAACACGGGGGCGTCCCCGTGGAAGAGGACGCCCCGTGGAAGTGTGGAAGTGTGCTGTCTCATGGCTTTCAAGGTTTCGGATGTCATGACATCTCAAGACACCGGTGCAGCGGGTTGAGCGGGTGCGATGGTGTCGCTCGTTGTAGCCCGGCTGGGCGGGCCTGGTCGCCCTGACCGTCCTGGCTGGTGTTCGGCGTACTACTGCACGAGGGTCGGGGGCTACTGAGAGGTTCGGCTGCACTCCACGAGGTGGGGGTGCGGTAGGCACAGCCTTGGCCAGTACCCCCACTCAGTGCAGGTAGGCTCGACCGGGGCCGGCTCAGGACCGATTCAGGACCGGGCGGCGATGGCTCGATCTCGACGCTTCGGCCCCAACGGCAGGGCGGCGACACCGAAGGCGGCCCGGGCCGGGAGCGTCTCACCGGTGAAGTAGCGGGCATAGACCTCGTTGACAGCGGCGAAGTCAGCGATGTCGGCAAAAGCAGGACCGTGGTCGTGACGACGTCGTCGTGCGAGCCCGGCCTCAGGGCCGGATGGCACCCATTCTACGAGGACCTGCTCGGCCTGGGCCTGGATGTCGCCCTCGACAATCGCACCGGTGGCCGGGTCGAGGCGGCACCTGGCCGGAGACGAGAGACGAGCGAACCGGTCTCCTGACCGGTCGAGACACCCGGGAGGTAAGGGGCCGAGCGGCGGCGGGGCGCTGGCGGTGGCACGGCTGGCGGTCATGGTTTCCTCGTTCCTCTGGACACTCCCAGGTGCGGTCGCGTTTCCTGGGTCGTTGCTGGTGGGCGGCGCGGTGGTAGGGCCGCGCAGCAGCACGGCGTCGAGCGCCAGCCCAGACTACCCATGCCCCGAGGGCCCGGCTGACGTCGGGAGCCGGCCGGCTGCCGCCCGCACGTCCCAGCCTCAGAACGGCCAGTGTTTCGCACTATGAAACGGGCTGATTCAAACAGTGGCACGTGACTACCGTGCACCATGCACGCAGGACTAGCCAGCTCGCTGAAGACCTCATCGACGTCGACGAGGTCGTCTCCGCCACTACCTGATCTCGTCCCCGATCCTCGGTTCTCAGCTCAGAAGGTCGTCTTCGGTACCTCCAGGCACCTGTTCCTCTCTGGGCCACACGCTTTCAGCGAAGGCCCATCGTGGGCTGACCGCCGCCATCGTGGAGTACCGCCGCTCCCAGGGCTCCGACGGCACCTCTACCTGGGGCGCGACAGCGCCACGCCCCTGTCCGAGCCGGCCTGGCGCACCGCCATCGAGGTGCTCTCAGGGTGCAGGACGTCATGACCGCCGTCGACGCGCGCGACTCACACGCCACCCCGGCCGTCTCACACTCCATCCTTCTGACGCCACCGGCGCCGGCACCGGGCCAGCGTGCGCACCTGCCAGGCCGGGCCTGGCCGACGGCATCGTGGTGACGCCACTCCACAGCCCGCGCGACGCGGCATGCGTCTGTACCCGCCCACCGGCGGCGGCCGGCTCGGACGCCACCAGCTGGATCGCCGACCGCGCCAGCGAGCTGCTGGCCTCGGGCTGGCAGGACGTCCCCCGCGTCCCGGTCGCCGAGGCGCTCGGCAGGCCCCTACGTCATCAAGCACGACTACCTGGGAGACCTACGTCGCCGATCTGGAGAATGTCATCGACCTCGACGCCATCCGCGAAAGGCCGGCGTGCGCATCGGGCAGACCCGCTGGGCGCGCGCGCTCGACTCGACTGCAGGGCGCGATCGGCGGAAGCTGCTGGCCTGCAGACTCACGGTGGTCAACGAGGTGGACCCGGCCTGGCGCTTCGCTGCCCTGGACTGAGCGGCAAGATCCGCATGGACTGCTCCTCCCCAACGCCATGGCCTCACGCGCTCCACGATGACGCCCGACGCCGAGGGCGAGAACTTCTGACGTCGCCACCGGGAACGACGCCGACTCCGACCGCCAGGCAGCGTCACGCCGACGGCGGGCTGATGAACTAACCACTTCCTGGCCCGTGGCCATCGAGTACCTCTTCACCGCACCGGCCTGGCGCCGCCGGCGCCGCCGTGGGCAAGACGCTGGTCTCCTCCAGCCTCATCGACCGGGTGGCTGCCGCCATCCGCGCCGCACCCTCATCGGTGCCGGTGGGATTCAGCACTTCGTGCCGGGCTGCTCGACAGCAATCGATCGGTTTCGGGGCGAGGAGAGCGCGGGAGCCTCCTTCCTGCGCAAGGACGGCACTGCTGTGGACCACGGACAAAGGACGGCATCATCCTGGCCCTGCTGTCAGCGAGATCATCGCCGTCACCGGCAAGTCACCCTCCCAGCTGCACGAGGAGCAGGTGGGCGCTTCGAGTGCCAGCGCCTACGCGCGCGGTGCGCCGCCGCCACCAGGAGAGAGGCCAAGCTCGCCGCCCTGGCCGCCGGGGACGTGACCGCCACCGAGTTGGCCGGCCAGGCGATCACCGCCCGGCTGGTCGACGCGCCCGCTGCAAGTGCCGCCATCGGCGGGCTCAGGTCACCACCGAGGACGCCTGGTTCGCCGCCCGCCCCTCGGGCACGGAGGACGTCCACAAGATCTACGCCGAGTCCTTCAAGGGTGCCGACCACCTGGCGCAGGTCCAGGAGGAGGCCAAGCAGGTGGTCTCCGCGGCCCTGGGCGACTGAGGCCTCCGCACCCACAGCCCGCCCGCACACCTCTTTTCGCGGTCGGGGGCATTCGAGCCCTCGTCAGGGATAGGAATCCTGCACCCATGCACGCGTGGAATGCCCACTGGCCGCGGAGGAGTGAGTGACGTTCGACATCGGGCGGCCGACATGGCCAGAATGCAGGTATGGACATCAGCGACTCACGATCTGCACATCCGCACGGCCCGCACGGACGGCAGGGCGGGCACAGGACGCGGCCATGGCGGCCGCTCTGGGAGGCCATCTGCTTCCCGCCCGAGCAGGCAGCCAGTCCAACGACGATCGCCGAGCGGATGGCCAGCTACGCCGACCACTTCTGGCTGATCGAGGATGAGGGCGGCACGCTGCTGGCGCTGGTCAACGGCCTGTGCACCAACGAGCGCGACCTGAGCGACGAGATGTGCCGAGGACGCCTCGATGTACGACCCCGACGGCGCCCTGCAGATGATCTTTCGGCGTCGCCAGCGCCCGCCGCCCAGGGGCAGGGACTGGCCACCCGCCTGCTGCACACCGTCATCGAGGACGACGCGCACCCACGGCCGCCAGGGGCTGGAAACGCCACCCGCTCGACGACCTCGTGCCCTTCTACGCACGACCGGTACCGTCGACGAGGCCTGTCCGCCTCAACCACGGCAGCATGCCCGGCACCGAGATGCGCTCACCCCTGCCTGATCGGCGGCACGCCGGCCTGACCGCGACCGCGGCGCCTTCGGCCGCCCGCGTGCCTTCCGGCCTCGCGCCTGCGTGACACGCCCGCCTCCCGCCGGGGACATTCTGCGCGGGCGGGTGCGATCGGCGCCGGGCGAGGTCATTCGACGCCCTCAGGGACAGGAATCCTGCACCCGTACGCGTGGAAGGACGGCTGCAAAGAAAAATGTCCCCCGATCGCGCAGACGGCGGTTCGCCGGCGTCACATGTCTCCACCCGCAAGGAGGACGACGCCGAACGGCTCAACCGGCGCAAAATATCCCCGGCCGCGGGGCGGGGCAAACGACTAGGGTGACGGGTGTGAGCCAGTCCCGCCCGTCGAGGCCGTCCAAGCACCACGCCGAGCACTCCTCCACCTACCGACCCCGCAGGCCCCTACGAGACCGCCGGATCGGCAAGGTCCCCTGCGTCTTCCAAGTCCACCGGCTCCCTGGAGAGCCCCACGGCCGGCTCGGCCGACGGCGCCGCCCTGACGTCGGCGAGCACCAACCTGCCGCGCCGGGCCCCCTCCCAGCAGTCAGCCCGGCCCACAGGACGACATCATGCTGGGACCGGCCGCCCCTCGAGCAGACCGATCGCCCCAAGCCCCCACCCAGGAGCAGATCCGGCGCCAGCCCGGCCGCAAGGCCTGGGTCCCCAACCAGCACGGGGCCTGGTCGATGCTGAGTGCTGCCTCCGATCGTCGGCTGGGTCGTGGGCGGCTTCAGCTGAGTGAACATTCTGTTCCTGCCGGCATGGTGGGCGGCTACCTCACCTACTGGTGCTGGTCGCAGTGGCTGCACCCGCTCGGCCTCGACGCGCCCTCATCATGCTGCCGCTCCTGGTCTACACCGGCTGGACGGTCTCCGCCCTCATCACCCTGCTCGGCGCTCCCTACCTCATTCAGTGGGTGGTGCCGCTGCTGCCGCTGTTCGTGATCGCGCTGCACCAGGTGTGGAGCGGGCGACAGCGCTCCCCTGATCTCGGGACTGTCGACGACGGCGGCCGCCTCCCTCATGGCGGCCGTCACCTATAGCCTGGGGGTGCGCGGCGACGGCGGGTTCCTGGGCCTGGGGACGCCGAGCGCCCCCTTGCCGGGGTCCTCCCCCAACGGCGCGCTGACGGGCTGGTCCTGGATGTGGCTGGTGACGGCGCTGGCCGCCGCCACTTCTGCGGGACGGTCCCCTACATCAAGTCGATGATCCGCGAGCGCTTCAACTACGTGCTGCTGGCCGGCACGGTGGCGGCGCACGCCGCGGTCGCGGTGGTGACGATCTGGCTGGCGTCGCGGGGGATGCTGCCGTGGGGGCACGCCGTCCTCTCGGTGGTGCTGGTCGTGCGCTCGCTGGTCATGCCGCTGTGGCAGTGGAGCCTGGTGCGCCGGCGCCACCGTCCGCTGCGCCCGGGCACGATGGGCGTCGTCGAGGTCGTCATGTGCCTCGCCTTCCTGGTGACCATCTCGCTGTCGCAGTAACGGCTGCCCGCTCGGCTCGGACCGCACGACCGGCAACGCGGCGACAATCGTGATCTGAGGGCAACGGCCGCCCCGAACGTCACCTGGAGGCAGACGCTGCCCGACGCCGTCAGCAGGGCGCTCCGAACCAGCCGCTCAGCCGTGCGGGCCTCAGTGCGCAGCGCGCCAGGCCGCCGCCGCGGCCAGGACCCTCTCGTTGTCCGACGTCGTCCCGATCGAGACCCGCACACCCTCACCGGCGAAGGGGCGCACGAGGATGCCGGCGGTGCGGAAGTGCTCGGCCAGCGCCGTCGTCTCCGCGCCCACACCCAGCCAGAAGAAGTTGCCCTGGGCCTCGGGCACCTCAGCCCCTGGGTCCGCAAGCGTCGACCACCCGGTCTCGCTCGGCGGCGATGGCGGCCGAGCGCTCGGCCGTGCGGGCCAGCTGGGCCTGCCCCAGCGCCGTGGCGGCGGCGGCCTGCGCGGGCAGGTTGACCTCGAAGGGGCGTGGACACGGAACGGATGGCGGCGGCCAGGCCCGGCTCGCAGATAGGTAGCCCACGCGCATCCCGGCCAGGGGCGTGGGCCTTGGAGAAGGTCCGCAGGACCACGAGGGTTGAGGGCACCGGCCAGCAGGGTGAGGGCGTCGCCGGCCTCGGGGTCGAGTGACGAAGTCGAGGTAGGCCTCGTCGACGAGGACGACGACGTGGCGCGGCACCCCGGCCACGAGCTCGGCCAGTTCGCCGGCGGTCAGGATCGTCCCGGTGGGGTTGTTGGGGGTGCACGCCATGACCACGCGGGTGCGGGGCGTGATGGCCGCCAGCATGGCGGGCACGTCGTGGCGCGCGTCGCGGGTCAGCGGGACGCGCACGGCCCTGGCGCCGGCGACGGCGACGCAGATCGGGTAGGCCTCGAAGGAGCGCCAGGGGATGACGACCTCATCGCCGGGCTGGCAGACGGCGTCGAGGAGGTGCTGGATGAGGGCGACCGACCCGTTGCCGACGACGACCTGCTCGACCTCCACGCCCCACCGGCGCGCGAGCGCCTGCGTCAGGGTCTCCCCGGTCATCTCGGGGTAGCGGTTGGCGCCCGCGGCCGCACGGGTGATGGCTTCGACCACCGAGTCCTGGGGCGGGAAGGGCAGCTCGTTGGAGGAGGCTAGCGATCTCCACCGGGCCTGCAGCGTCGGGCCGGGCCCCAGGCACGTAGGCGGGCAGGGCTGCGACGTCAGGGCGGATGCGGACCGTCGTCGATGACTCGGCGGTCACAGGGCGCCGGGGTGGTCGTGCCGGACTCCGTCGGCGTCGGCTTCAGGATCACAGGGGGCCTCCGGGGGTCAGGTTCGCCGGTCGCTGGAGTCGCTGCGGGAGTCATGTCCCCATCTTGGCATCAGCCCAGGTTCGCTTGGCACAATGCGGCTATGGAGATCGCGGCACGAACTATCGGCAACACGGCCGGCCTGTGGCTGGCCACAGCCTCCCTGTCCGGGCTGAGCGTGCCCGAGGGGTGGGCACCACCCAGATGTGGCTGAACCTCGCGGTCCTGGGCCTGGTGCTGGCGCTGGTGAACTCGCTGGTCAAGCCCGTGGCGAGGGTTCCTGGCCTTTCCGCTCTACATCGTCACCTTCGGGCTGTTCGCCCTGGTGGTCAACGGCGCGATGCTCTTGCTAGCCGGCTGGCTGACCGATCGCATCGAGGCCCTGGGCGCCGGCGGCTCGGTGCCGCTGGGGCTGGAGGTGTCCTCCTTCGGCACTGCGGTGGTCGGCTCAATCATCGTCTCGGTGATCTCCTCGATCATCGCCGCGTTGCTCGTGCCCCGCGAGGACTGAGGGCTGGCGACGCCGGCCGGCGTCGCCCATGGTCGGCTCCAGCCGGCCCTAGTGCTCGCCTGACGGCTGCGGGGACGGCGTCGGCAGCTCGTAGGAGGGCGCCGACGTCGGCACCTTGCCCTCGTTGCCGGCGCCGTCCTGGTACACCCCGCTGGAGTCGGTGTTGCGCTGGATCGCGAAGGTGTACTCGGTGGTGGTCGTCCCCTGCTCGCCGGCGCCCGAGGCGCGGGAGAAGGACCTGCTCCAGTCGCCGAGCTCGGGGGCCCTGCCCTCCAGGCCCTCGGTGGCCTGCGCGTAGACGTCGGAGGCGTGGGGGTAACCGTCCATACCCATCTGGTGATGTCGACCATGGCGACCTGCCGGTGAGGGCCGGTGGGCGTGGGGGCGGCGTCGAGCCCGGGGACGGCGTCGCCGGTGTTCTCCACATGCAGAGCGTGGACGTCGTTGGGGATGTCGGCGCCCGCCGTGGGGGCCCCGGCGGTGAGGACCGTGGTGATGTTGTACCGGTCCTGGATCGACGGGTCGGCTGCGACGTTGGAGACGGTGATGCCGCCCTGGGAGTGGCCGTAGAGGGCGACCTCGTCTCCCGACTGGATACCGGCCTGGCGCATGGCGGTGACGACGGCGCTCTCCATGACCGTGGGGGTCCCGCCCACGCCCTCGAGGTTGGTGAGCAGGTCCTGCGGCTCGCCGTCGCCGACGGTCCAGTCAGTGGTTCCGGGACGTAGACGACCCAGGAGACGCGGCCATCGGCGTGCTCGACCCGTTGGATGGAGATGACGCCGGCCTCCTCGTAGTCCTGCCCCAGGGAGCTCTTGGAGGACTGCACCTCCTGGCAGTGGGTGATCGTCTCGGAGATGCTCTGCGGAGACCTGGAGTCCTTGCCCTTGCCGGTCATGCCGGCCTGCACGGGGCTGCCGAGCCCCAGGGGGTCCTTGGTGGCCGGCGGGAGCACGGTGGCTCCGCTGCCGCCCACCGGGGTGACCGTGATGCCGGTCTGGCGCCCGTAGACCTCGGCTCCCAGGGCCGCAGCGTTCAGCCCCAGGTATCTGGTGACGCGCTGCATGGGAGTGAGGCTCTTGGTGTCCACGGTCTGCGTCCCCACGGCCACCTGGGCGGGGAGGTTCTGGGTCACCCAGGGGTCGAGACGCTCGGAGACCTGCTTGAGATAGGTCTCGATCGTGGCCGACTCCCCGGCCGGTCTGGGCCTTCTGGGCCAGAGCGTCAGCAGGACGATCCGCACGGCGTCATCCTTGACCCACTGGGCGGTGTCCGGGTCCTCGAGGCAGGAGGTGCAGGGCCTCGACGACAGCCTGGCCGCCCTCGTTGTTCACGAGCTGCGTGTAGAGCGGGCTGCCGGGCGTCGTCGCCAGCACCGCCAGGCCGACGGCACCCGAGGACGTGGCAGCGAGGGAGACGCCCAGCGCCAGCTGGGTCAATCCGGAGTCGAAGGCCCGAATGTCCACGGGGCCCACGGACCGGGGCCGGGGGTGGCTCCTCCCTCGGCGAGCGTGTGGGCCTGGGAGCAGGCGGTGACGTCGGAGGCGATGCCGCGCAGCGATGCGGCGACATCCGAAAGGCTTCCCGCACCCTGCGTCAAACCGTTGATCGAGTGGAGAGCCATCTGGTACTCGATGTCTCCTTGCCGCCACATATAGTCGTTGTAGGCGAAGTCCTGAGCCAGCGTCGTGGTGCTCGACCCGCCTACCAGCGTGGTTGACTCGCCCGACCCCGGTAGGCACTGACCGTCGCTGCTGTGCCAGGAACTGTAGGGGCGGCGTGTAGTAATGGGTGGTGCCATCCTCATTCAACATGGGAAGCGGTGGAATGAGCTCAATCTCCCCATCGCCTGAAGGGCATTCGCCTGAGCATTCTCCAGGGAGCCAGCTGTCAGGTTGAGACTGCCGGCGAGGGCATCCAGGTCATCCGTGTTCACCGAGACGCTGCCGCCTGACACGATCGTCGGAACCGCTCCTCCCCACATGTGCCATGCGTGGCCCGCGTCCTCCGGGGGCGGACCGTCGTACGGGGCGGCGGGAGCCGCGGGCACGGCACTCGTCGGCTCATGGTAGGGCGGCTCCGTCGCTCCGGGATCCTGCGCCCAGGCGGGGTAGGAGCTGCCCGTGTTCCCGACCGGTTCCCCATTCGTGTGTCCGCCCCCACCCGATGACGTGCTCGACGTCGAGCCTGCTGACGGCCCCGAGGAGGTCGGCTTCTGCTCAGAGGCGGGATAGGAGCTGCCCGAGCTCCCCGCGGGTACCGGGCTCATGACGGGCTCGTTCTGGTTGATGAGTTGCGGGCCTCGATGGCGCTGACGTTGGAGATCGCCGTGTCATAGCGCGTCGCCAGAGCGGCCAGGAGCCCGGAGGCGTTGTCGAGCGCCGTCTGGCAGGCGATGGAGGCGGCCCCTACCCAGCTGGCGGGGACCGCGGAGGGGAACTGGGTGACTGCGGTGTCGTAGTCCATCCTGGATAGAGACAGTGAGAAAGACATGACTCGACGGTAGGGCGCCCCCGGGCCGCCCGCAGAGCCCGCGAACCGCCCTGTGGATCAGCCTTGCAAACCGACGCCTGTGGCCCCCAAGGAGCCAAGTGAGCCCAAGCCACGGGGTGGATCCAGAACTGGTGGTGGACCGCATGCCGGGGCGCCGCGACGTCGTCGAGCCGACCCGGCCGAAGGCACTCGCTCAACAAAGGACTCGGCCCGCGGTCCGGTTTCCCCGGACCGCGGGCTCAAGCTCGCAGGTCCTCCTGCTACCCGGCTTCCCATAAGGCCGGGGAGGCGGATCCTCCTTCGCCAGAACGTCCGGTCCGGGCTCCCTAAAACCCGTTCCGAACTCGGATACCTGCCAGTCGTCGGGCTCCCCAACCCTCGTGACCGGTTCCGTCCGGCGGCAGTAACTATGTAACCCAGTGATCCTGGGTGGACCCCCCGAAAACTCTATGAACATGCTGAGAAATGGGCGCCATCCCGCCACTTCTGAGTTGTTTGCACCACATTCCGGCTGCCATCCGGGTTTTTCCCGCTTTTTCAGGGTCGCTCCCACGCTTCGTCAAGAGGACGGGCTCTCCGGCCTCCACAGGCACTGACGGCGTCGGCTGACTGCCCTCCTGACCGTCGGGCCCGTCGCGTGCCGCCGGCGCTCTCGGCGACGACGACCTCCCAGCCATCCGTCGCCTCAGCCAGGCCTCGACCAGCTCGCCGGCCGTGTAGGTCCGGGCGTGATGCGTGTGCCAGGGAGGGTTGACGGCGTGCACGGCCGTGAGCAGGTGGCCGCCGGGGGCGACGCGGGCGGCGGCGTCGGACAGGGAGGGCGACGAGGTCGAGGGAGCCCTTCTCGGGTCCGCCGTGGACGTAGAAGCTCGTCACCAGGTCGAACGGTCCTCCGGCAGACCGTCTCGGCGTCGTGCACCCGGCCGGTCACCTGCGCGGCCACTCCGCGGCGCTCGGCCTCGCGGCTCAGGCGCCCGACGGCGGTGGCGGACAGGTCGAGTCCGGTCACCTGCCAGCCGCGTTCGGCCAGCCACAGGACGTCGGCGCCCTCTCCGCAGCCGATCTCCAGGGGCGGTCCCGGGGACCAGTCGGTGGCGAGCTCGGGTAGCCAGTCGTTGGGATGACCCGACCAGAGCTGCTCGACCGAGGCGTAGCGCTCCTCCCAGCGGGCAGCCCGGTTGTCGACCTCGGGCTGAGGACCAGTGGCCTGCGCGCCGGCGTCGGACGGCGGTGCGGAGTGCTGGTGGGGTTGCGTCATGGCGCGAGCCTACCGGCGCCGGCTCAGCCGGTCGCTCGCCCGATGGTTCACCCAGCGGCCGAACGAGGTCGCGCACGTGCGGCGGAGGCCGGGACCGGGTCGATGACGCCTCCCAGCCGGGCCCCGTGGCCTGAGCGACACAAAGCGTTCGGGTCAGAGAAGCTGACAGCACCCAAGCTCGCAATTCCAGCCACTACCAGCGTTTTTCTGGCGTTCTTCTTACTTTTTTGTGCAGGCAGTCCCAAGCAAACTGTCCCATCCCCCGGTTAAGGTTCGCCTTGGAAGACACCAGGACACAGGAAGGCAAGCCAGCAGATGGCACGTGGAGGACGGGGATTCCAGGGCACAGTGCTCAAGGCGCTGCGCGTGCCGGAGCACAAGCTCACGGTCACCGGGGTGCGCGAGCTCCCGCCCTACACGGAGCTGATCGTCCAGTGCCCGAGCCTCCTGGGCTCTGGGGCCGCCGCACTGCCTCCCACCGCCTGGGTGCGCATGTGGATTCCGCACGACGGCCGCGAGTACCAGCGCGCCTACACGCTCACCCGCATCGACCGGAGTCAGGCCTCCGCCAGGATCCTGTTCCTGCACCATGAGCCGGCCGGGCCGGCGTCGCAGTGGTCGAGCCACGTGAGACCGGGCGCGACGGTCGCCGTCCAGGTCATGGGCGGCACCAGCTACCGGTCTCCGTCCCCCGGCGACCGGCTGCTCCTGGTGGGAGATCGCGCCTCCGCGCCCGCGCTCGTCGACGCCGTGAACGCCGCCCCGGTGGGCAGTCCGGCCACGGTCATCATGCTGGCGCCTCGCGACGGCTACCTGCCCATGGCCGAGCGAGACCATGAGTTCGTCCGTCTGGACCCCGAGGTCCTGGAGGACAGGCTGCTGGCCGCCGTCGACCGCACCCTGTGGGCGGACACCGGGGATCTGGCGCTCGACTGGGCCTGGATCGCGCTGGAGAGCAGCGTCACCAAGGCGGTGCGGCGCCACCTGGTCGCCTCCGGCATGAGCCGGCGCAGCATCCAGCACCAGGCCTACTGGATCCGCGGCCGAGCCATGGGCGTGGCCTCCGAGGCCTGACACCGAGGCGGCACAAGGCGAGGAACAGACTTATCCTGGAGCCGTTCATCGTCGCGATCTGTTCACCGAGGTGCTCGACATGCGACTCATCAAGCTCGCCATTCTCGTCCTTGCCCTGACCGTCCTGGTCACCTCGATCGGAAGCCTGCTACTCGGCTGGCAGGTCAACAGCCTCAACACATCGCTGTGCATGCTCCTGCTCGGCCTTCTCCTGCTGCGGGCGCAGAACGCCGGCTCCGGCGAGCGGGCGCTTCCGCCGTCGGGGATCCGGCTGCTGGGAACCGTCGGGGTCGTTCTCTCGGGACTCACTCTCGCGCGCGGCCTCTTCAGGTCCGACCTCGTCGCTCTCCTCGCCCTGCCCGCCCTGGGCCTGCTGGGCTACGTTGTGGTGCGCAGCCTGAGGGACCGGCGGCCCCGTGAGGTCGCCGCGAGCACTTCCTCGCCCCGATAAGACTCATCACCCGCCAGCTCCAACCACCCAAACTTCTCGACGACGTCGGTCGAGGACGTACTACACCCCGAGGGCTGCGTTCTCCTCCAGATGACTGGAGGGGCGGGCCGTTGTCGTTTGCCGGAGGAGTACGTCCTCGGGGCGAAACGCAGTCCCCGACATGTGTCGTTCAGGATCAGGACCGCCGCACACAGCGGTAGCGGCGGCGCCCCGGCCAGCGCGGGTCCGACGGCGCAGGGCCGATGTCGAAGTCGAGCGCCCGATAGAAGCCGACGGCGTCGTCGTCAGTCTCGGCGACAACCTGCCCCCGACACACTGGCAAGAGCATCAACGAGCGCCCGCCCGATCCCGTCGCCACGTAGCCCCGGAGCCACGGCAATGTACTCCAGCACGACACCGTGGGACTGTGAGACGTAGGCCGCCATCGACGTGGGCGCGCCCCGCGGGCCCGTACCCACGACCTCCATGACTGCCAGCTCCTCGGCAATGATCCGGCACAGCTCGGCGTCCGGAAGCCCCGCAGCCTGGCGCATAGAGCCAGCATCTGCTCACTGGCCAGGTCCTGCTCCACCAGAACTCTGACTGCCGCTCCGTGCGGGACCCGATCCGTCTTCACAGCCTCATTATCTACTGACCCGCACGTCACCTATGGCGTCACGGACACATTGCATTTTCCCTGGTAAAACCCGGTTTTGCCGATTGAGGACGCTTCAATGACTAGAGTGGGCGAGCCCAGGTGAGCCTCCCCATCAATGATGACGGGCCACTTGTTGAAAAATGCCACAAGAATCCGGCAGGATTTTTGCCTGGTCGTACCATTCCCCACCGTGTCCGCCCCTATGAGGTCATCTGCCATGCGACTCCTCCCTCCAGTCGTCTTCCTCTCGCCACCACCGTCCTGGTCCTCACCGTCGGCGGCGGGCTGTTCGGCTGGGAAACCTCCCTCCTGACGCCTCTGAGCCTGCTGACGGTCAGTCTCATCCTTCTCCAGGCCCAGCACGTCCAGCGGGCCGAGCCGTCCCAGCGCATCCCGGGCCCTCGATCCTCGCCCTGAGCGTCATCGGCCCTCGGGCTCGCGATCGCCCTGCTCGCCTACGGCTTACAACCACGACGCCGCAGCCGTCATCAACCTGCCGGCGGCTGGCATCCCTGCTCTACGTCATCGTCAGCCAGTACGCCCACCGTCAGCGCAAGCCCACCGCGCAGCCCGTCTTCATCTCCGCCCCGGAGGCTCCTCTCGCAGAGATCGGCGGCAACCTGCCACAATGAGCGGCATGGTCGACCTCTCCACCGTCTCCCCGCCATTGCCCTGGGCCCCCTGGACGGCCGCTACCGCGCCGTCACCGCCCCGCTGGTCAATCACCTCTCCGAAGCAGCCCTCAACCGGGCTCGCCTGCAGGTCGAGGTCGAGTGGCTCATCCACCTGACCGACAACGGCGTCCTGCCCGGCGCCCCCCGCCTCAGCGAGACGGAGAGGCCTACCTGCGCGGCGTCGTGGAGGACTTCGGGGCCGAGGCGATCGCCGAGCTCGGCGCCATCGAGGCCGAGACCCGCCACGACGTCAAGGCCGTCGAGTACCTGCTCAAAGCGCCGCCTGGCCGCGGCCGCACAGGCCCCCGGCGTCGTCGGCGCGACGGCGGCTCACCGTGCTGCCCACGGTCGGCGAGATCGTCCACATCTTCTGCACCAGCGAGGACATCAACAATCTCTCCTACGCCCTGACGATCCGCGCCGCCATCGAGCAGGTGTGGCTGCCGGCCGCCCGCGGTCTGGTCGAGGACCTGGCCGCCATGGCTCACGAGTACGCCGACGCCGCCATGCTGGCGCGCACGCACGGCCAGCCGGCCACCCCACCACGCTCGGCAGGAGGCTGGCGGTCCTGGCACACCGGCTGCGCCGCCAGGGTGCGCCGCGTCGAAGCCACCGAGTACCTGGGCAAGATCAACGGCGCCACCGGCACCTTCGGCGCGCACGTCGTCTCCGTCCCCGGCGCCGACTGGCAGGCCGTGGGCCGCGGCTCGTCGAGCACCTGGGCCTGACCTGGAACCCGCTGACCACCCAGATCAGAGTCCCACGACTGGCAGGCCGAGCTCTACTCCGACGTCGCCCGCTTCAACCGGATCGCCCACAACCTGGCCACCGACGTGTGGACCTACATCTCGCTGGGCTACTTCCACCAGCGCCTGAGCGCGCAGGGCTCCACCGGCTCGTCGACCATGCCGCACAAGGTCAACCCGATCCGCTTCGAGAACGGCGAGGCCAACCTGGAGATCTCCTGCTCGCTGCTGGACACCCTGGCCGCCACGCTCGTCACCTCCCGCCTCCAGCGCGACCTCACCGACTCCACCACGCAGCGCAACGTGGGCGTGGCCCTGGGGCACTCGCTGCTGGCCGTCGACAACATCCGCCGCGGTCTGGCCGGGCTCGACGTCGACCGCGCCCGCCTGGAGGAGGACCTGGAGGCGACCTGGGAGGTGCTCGGCGAGCCCGTCCAGCAGGCCATGCGGGCGGCCGCCGTCGCCGGGGCCACCGGCATGGCCGACCCGTACGAGCGCCTCAAGGAGCTCACCCGCGGCAAGAAGGTCACGCGTGAGGCCATGCGCGAGTTCATCTCCGGGCTCGGCATGCCCGACGACGTCGAGGCCCGCCTGCTCACCCTGACCCCCGCCACCTATACGGGCCTGGCCGCCGAGCTCGTCTCCCACCTGGACGACTGAAGGCCCGCAAGCAGATCAAGCCCAGACCGGGAGACGCCGGCAGGGCGCGCTGGCCGGGAGTCACCGACCGAGGACCGGCGACCGAGAGACGCCGGCCGATCCAGACGCCCCGCCCGCACTGCACGAGGGTCGGGCGCTACTGGGGAAGGGTCGGGTGTACTCCAAGAGGTGCGGGAGTTCGTGCAGTATGCACAACCCTTGGCCAGTATACCCCCACCCTCGTTCAGTAGACCGGCCCGAGGCGGAGGTAGGCCGGAGCCGATGATGCGTCAGTGCCACCTGGCCCCAGTCCAGGAGGAGGACAGGAGCCAGGCGGGGCAGGGCGACGCGCGTGGCTACCCGACGGCGGCTGAGGGCTGGACCGGGGGCACGGCGCCTCCGGCCAGGAGCTGGCGGGCGCACAGCCCGGCGACGCACTCCTCGGCCGGGTTGAGGCCGAGCCGGTTGACGTCGATGTGCAGCAGGTCCAGGGCCCGGCGCCCACCGGTGCCAGCCCCATGGCGCCGATGGCGCGGGCGGCGTCGTCGGCCAACTCGCCCATGGCCCCGGCGGCCCGCCCCCAGGCGGGGATCTCATCGAACTGGAACTCGATGACCTCCAGCAGCTGCTGGACGATCGGTCCCAGGGCGCTGCCGTCGCGCAGGTGCGCGGGCAGACGCGAGCCCCACATCCGCAGGTGGGCGGAGGCAGCTCGGCCGCAGGGCAGCGGCGCGCTCTGGGCCGCCAGCGCCAGGAACCGCGCCGCCAGGGCCGCCCGGGGCACCGATCTCGGGATCTGCCAGATCTGGCGGTCCAGGCACCAACGGCTGGAGACGTAGAAGTGGCGCTCGGCCTCCTCGACGCCGGCCACGCCCCGTGCTTGGCGTACTCAGGGGCCGTAGACGCCGAAGGCGATCCCAGGCCGGCTGGCGCCGATGCCACTGGTCATCGGGTCGGAGACAAGGCGCTCGACCGTGCGCACCTCGGCCCGCCGGGCGACGGCGTCGAGCTCGCGCATGCTCTCGTAGGGCCTCGTCCAGGACGCCCTGGACGGCCTTGAGTCGCAGCCGGACGTGGTGACCGCGCAGGTCGACGAAGCGCAGGAAGTGCGCCGAGCGGATATCCCACTGGCCGCGGGCCGGGCCAGCCACTGGGCGATCTCCGGCAGCAGCTCGTCGGTGTCGTCCCTCCGGCGCAGTAGATCCGCGCATCAGCCAGCCGACGTCGTCGGCCTGGTTGACCAGCGCCGATCCCCGCTGGCGCACCGAGCTGTGCTGGGCGCGCAGGCTGCCGAAGTCGGCGGCCGCCATCTCCAGGGGCTGGATCCCCGGGATCGAGGCCCCCACCTGCGGGGTGGCGCCTCCCTGCCCGGCCTGGCCGGTCTGCCCGAACCGCTCGGACTGCTCAGAGGCCCGGGAGCGCCCGCCGAGCCAGCGCAGGCGCCGGGAGCGGGTGAGCCGGCTGGGCTGGTTGCGCTGCTCGCGCCGGCTGGCCTGGGAGTCGTCGTGCGTGCTCATGCCGTGCCTTCCAGGTTCTTGGGCCACTGCAGCCCCCGAGGTACTCGACCGCCGTGGGCTCACCGTCCTGCGTGAGCCCCAGGGCCTCGCCGCGGGCCGGGAGGGCCTCGACGAAGCTGATGTGCGCGGCGTCGGGATCGATCCACCCCCTAAGGGCCAGCACGGAGACCGGCGAGGTGAGGTCCACGTATCGGGGCTTGTGCTGGTCGAAGGTGGCGCCCTGGGAGGGCATGTGCTGGTGGACGAACACCTCCACCGGCATCCCCCACTGCTTGCGCAGGTCGTCCATGTGCAGCAGGGTCGTCGTCAGGTCGCGGTCCATGAGCGGGGCGATCTGCGCGGCCGGGAAGGTCCAGGACTCGCGGCGGGTCAGCAGGCGGCCGGTCACGGCCCGTTCGGAGTGCATGACCTCGTCGGGCAGGGGGCCGTTCAGGTCCCGACGGCGGCTGGTCCAGTGGTCGGCGAACGGGGGCAGCCGGGACCACGGGTCGCTCAGCAGCACCAGCCAGGACAGGTATCCGCCCAGGAGGTACTGCGGGGTCAGGCCCAGGTGAGGCCAGCCCCACGGGCCCGGCGTCGTCGGCCGAACAGCGTGCTCGTGGCCGGGTCGTGGACGAGCCGCAGGGGGCTGAGGGGGACCGTGTCAGGGCGCGCCCGGCTCACCGGGCAGACCCAGCGGGGCAGGAGCCCGCAGGAGACAGCCTGGCCGGTGTTGCACTCGGTGCTGGCCTGGATCTCCAGGACCCGCTCGAGTGCCCCAGGCGGTGCGGATCCGCGAGGCCAGGCGCTCCCGAGGCCGGAGCCCAGGAGCCGGTGGAAGCGGGCCTGGAGCGAGCCATTGGCGTTGGTGAAGGCGTTGACGACGGTCAGTCCCCGCCGGCGGCGTAGGTCTGCGCGTTGGGGGCCACGGGCTGGAGGGAGGCGCCCAGGTGCCGGGGCGAGCCGGAGGCCCCGCCGGACAGGGCGTTGCGCTCCGCGTCGGGCCCGGCGGCGTAGTCGAGCCCGGCGGCGCGCATCTCCTCGTCGCCGTCAGGGGGCGTGAGCAAGGGTCATGAAGAAGGCAGGCGGGTCCTTGCACACCCCACCGTTGCCGAACAGCGAGACGAACCGGGTCACCATGAGGGTCGTAGATGTGGGAGCGGGCCACCCAGGGGTCGGCGAGCTCGCCGAGGGCCCGCACGTCCTGGACGAAGGGGGCTTCGTCAAGCGGGTCGGCCCAGCTGCGAGCGGACTCGCGGTCCTCGTAGAGGAAGCCGCTGGGGCGCTCGCCGAGCTCGCCGTCAGGGAAGACGCGCTCGGCCAGCCGCACGGCGCGGTTGAGAGCTCGGCGCGAGTGAGCCCGTCGGCGGCGCCGATGGCCTCGTCGAGCCGGGCCAGCCAGGCCAGGTCCTCGCCCCACTGGCGCTGCTGGTCCGGTGAGAGCATGGCGGCCAGCAGCGGGAAGGGGTTCTCCCCGCGGTACCAGGGCACCCGCGGCACGACGGCGCCCGAGGCCAGCAGCCGCTCCAGGCGCAGGCGCGGGTTGGCGCCGCCCACGCGCTCGCAGGCGTCGCGCACGCTGAGGACGGCGTGCATGCCGCCGCCGGTCAGGGCGTCGTGGGTCTCCTGGAGCCAGCGGGCGGGCTGGACGGTCTCCTGACGGAAGACCATGCCGTTGCCGTACTCGTGCTCGCCGACGATGGTCAGCGCCTCGGCCTCAGGCTCGCTGGGCGGGTACTGGCCGTAAGCCTGGGCCGGGCCCGTGCCGGAGGCGGTGACGGCCCGGCGCACGGGGGCGGGCTCGAGGTAGAGGGCGCCGTCGGGTGCCAGGTCCTGGGCGGTGGCGCTCAGGATGCGGTAGGCCAGGTGGGTCGCCACCATGCGGTGGCTGCGCCCGGCGGACGGCTGGCCGGCCTCGTTGACGGTGGTCAGTCCCGAGAAGGGGCTGGTCTTGAGGGCGGCCCGGGTGGCCAGGGTGTAGAGGGTGCGCAGGACGCGGGGGTCCTCGAGTCTGCGGCCGCGGGTGGCCAGGGTGGAGATGAGGGCCGGGGCGGCGATCGCCAGGGCCTCCTGGTAGCCGGGCTCGTCGAGTCCGGCCGCCAGCAGCTCGCGGCTGCGGTCCAGGTCGACGTCGACCAGGACGGCCAGGCGCGCGCGGGTCTCCTCCTTGCGGGCCACCAGGGCGTCCCAGCGCTCCAACAGCGCGCGGAGCTCAGTGGGCAGGGCCGCCAGGACCTCCTCGGACAGGCCGGTAGCTCGCCCCTGGAAGACCCGGCGCTTGGCGCGCAGGACCAAGCGGCGCTCAGTCTTGGCCAGGGGTGGGGATGAGCTCGTAGAGCAGGTCGAGCAGCTGGTTCGCGGCGCCGTCGAGCACCTCGTCGAGCCGGCGCAGGTACTCAGGTTGCCGGTCACGGCGGCGGTGGTCTCGAGACAGCTCGCGCCGGGAGTCCTCCCAGGCGCACGAGGGTGGGCAGGGGCCACAGCGGGCTGAGGCCAGGGCCGGGGCTCCGGTTCCGATGCCGGTACCGGCGCTGGTACGGCGGAAGACGGGAGCGGATGGGACGGGCTCCCCAGGGGGTCACGGCGGATGTGAGTGCGGCTGTGGCTGTCGGGAGGGGAGGCACCGGCGCGGGAGAACCGGCTGCGTCATGGAGGAAACCTTTTCAAGAGAACGGACAGCCAGTAGCCTATCCATACAACGCTCATCACGAAGGCCAGGAGACCGAGAAGACTGCACAGAAGCCCGTAGATGAAATAGCCCCAGCGCACCGCGGGCCGCATGACGGCCAGGGCCGGCGGCAGGGGCTGGCGTCTGAGGACACAGCGCAGCACGAACATGGAGCGCCCGCGCAGGTTGACCGAGCCGGTGGCTGCCTCGACCGCGGCGACGCCGTCGGACTGGGTGAGGGGTTGAGGTTGGTGACGAGCATCGTGAGCTGGAAGGCGCACAGGGTCAGGGCCACCTGGCGCACCGTTCCCGTCGAGGCCCAGGCGACGGCCGCCTCCAGACCGCAGACGACGCCGTCGGAGAAGATGCCGGCCAGGGCCAGCATCGTCAGCCCGCGCCGGGAGCGCACCCGGTAGGAGTCGGTGCGGTCGACGTAGGCGATGGGGATCGCCCAGAACATGAGCGCCACCCCCAGCCCTCGGATGGGGGTGCCCAGGTAGCCGGCGACGATGGCGTGCCAGGACTCGTGCAGCAGGATGCTCACCAGCTGGATCGCCACCCGCCGTGACGGGACGAGGACGCCCGGGCGGGGGCCACCGGCCAGGAGGCGAGGGCCATGGCCCCGGCCGTGTAGCCCGCAGGCGGCCAGCGCCAGGAAGACCCAGCTGGGCGCGCGGGCCGGCAGACGCTGAAGCAGGGTGACGATCGGGGCGACGATCCGGTGGTACTTGCGGGCGATGATGATGGGCAGCCACCAGCCTCCGCTGCGGCGGGGCTGCTCGACCTGAGGTGGCGGGCCTGGCGGGGGCTGGGCGGTGTGCCGACCGCGGGTGCGTCTGGTGCGGGCGGGGTCCGCAGGGGACGGCGGGGCAGGGTTCGCCGCCCGCCAGGAGGCTCTTGTCGCGCAGGTTGTCGACCAGGCTCGTGATGCTGCCTGGCGCCGGCCTCGTCGATGTCCTGGGGCAGCTGTTCGATGATGGTCGGCAGGAGCGCACCCCGTCGAACTGGTTGACGATGAAGGCCGCGGCCGCCCCGAGCCAGTGGTACTTGCCCGAGTCAGGGAGTCGAGACAGCATCGGCTGGTTGTCCATCCCGACGATCAGGCTCACGCCACGGCGCAAAGCGCAGGATCGGGCTCGTCGGGGTGCTCGTGCTACTCATCGCCGTACTCATCACCGTGCTCATCGTGGGCTCTTGGCTCCCTCAGATCGGTTCGCGGGAATCCGGGGTACCGCTAGTGGCGGGCAGGAGACCCCGGTCTCCGCCCGCCCCCATGGGGTCGTCAGCGGGACGTCGTCGACGCGCTGGCGGCGCAGGCCGGACACGAGGCCGAGGCCGCGCTGGCCGGACAGGACGCGCTGGCGCTGCTGAAGGCGCAACGCAGGGCGTTGCCCTCAGGCAGCTCCTCGACGCCGAAGTCACTGTCGGCAAGGGTGAGATCAATCGCGCTGTTCGTCATATGCTGTTCACCTCCTTCTCTCGCACGTCGTGTGGGCAGGAGCAGGGGCCCGATCGGGCCCTGGGGTCAACCTGCCGGGGCCGGGCCCCCTAGCCCCCGCGAACAGGGTGGTCTGTGGCGCTCTGGCGCGATATGGAGTTCTGGGTCCGTCTCGCCGCCGGCTGTCGGCGGCGCTCGCGAGTGGTGACCGGGGCTAGCCCGGCCGCCTGGTCGGGTGGAGTCGTCTGAGGACTGGCGATGGTGACGGCGAACATCTGGTGGCGGCTGACGCCGTCGGGAGTCCAGCAGGTGGCGCACCGCCGAGGTGGCGAAGCCGGCGAAGACCGTCACCAGCCCACGGGCGACGGCGCGCAGGTGCAGCGAGTAGATGAGGCCGCGCTGCGGCTGCATGGTGAAGCGGTAGCCGGACGCCCCGCCCCAGGCGTCGGCCCTCATCGAGGTTCGCGCCACCGAGACGATGGCGCCGGCGCAGCGAACTCCTTCTGCACCGTCATGCCCTCGATCGCCTCCGCGTCCGGCAGGGGCGGACGCGGTCGACGCCAGTCGAGCCGCACCCGGTAGATGCCCGGCTCGGCACCACTCGGGCGCAGGAGGAGGACGAACGGCTCCAGGGGGCAGGCAGCGGCGTCCTCGCCCCAGGTGCGCGCGTCGTCGGCCAGGGCGTCGCGGACCATGCCCAGGAGGGGCTCGACCGCCAGCGGCTCGGCGCCGTAGCTGGTGGAGGACGAGCGGCGCTCGAAGGTCCGGTGCAGGCTCGTAGGGTAGGCCGCCTGGGGTCCGGGCGCGAGCACGTCCGGCTCCAGGCATGCCAGCGGCGGGCGCGGGCGACGGGCGGCCAGGCCGTCGGAGGTCGGCTCTCCCGGGCGGGTTCCCGATCCGGCTGAGAAGCCGTTGATGAGCTCGCGCAGGGTCTCGAAGTCAGTGCGCACGGCTGCCTCCCAGGTCGACGACGATGCAGGCCGGCTCGCGGACCGGGTCCATGCCCAGCTCCCAGGGCGATCTGCTGCTCGTCCCAGCGGGCCCGGGCTCGCAGAGGCACCCCCAGGCGTCGGCGACGAGGCGGATCACCTCGAAGGAGCAGCCGCAGTCCTGCACCGCGATCCGCAGGGCGAAGGAGAAGTACTTGCGGGCCACCTTGTCGACGTTGCCGGTCAGGACGATCCGGGCGCCGACGCCGTCGGGCACCACCCCTGCGTTCCGGTCTGCTCGCCGGGGCGGGGCCGATGAGCGCGGGCGTGGTCGCGCTCGATGTAGACGGCAGGCGCCCGGAGCCAGCTCTCCGTCGTTCTGCCCTCGTTCGGGAACGAGGACGTAGGGCGGTCACCGAGCCGATGTTGCCGCCGGCGGCCGTCCAGCGGCGCAGCAGGGTGCTCAGCGGGTCTGGGCGGTGTCGGCCTGCTCCCGGCCGGTGGGCTCGGTGCCGAGCGGCTCGCGCACGCCGACCGACAGCGCCAGGATCGTGGCGGAGCTCGCCCAGGGTGGGGGCGGGCGACGACGTCGGGCCCAGAGCCGTCATCGGTGAGCGGATGCACGACAGGCCAGGGGCTGGTCCAGCCGCTCCAGGTCGGCGGGCGGCAGCGGGGTGCGCGGGCAGACCGGCCAGTCGCAGGAACTCGCGCTGAAGCGCGCAGGTTGGAGGGCTTGTAGTGCTGCTGATGGCCCTTCGAGGTCCACGAAGGCCGCCGGCAGGATGGCCACGGACTGCTCGTGGCGGGCCCCCACGAGGGCCGACGGCGCCACCGGCACGCAGGGCCTGACCCTGCCCCGCAACGGAGCAGACGGGGCAGCCGGGTCGGAGACGACCGGGCGGTCGGAGTAGGTGAAGGTGGCCGGGTCCGTGCGCCGGGCGTCCCAGGCAGGTGGGTGACGGTGGCACGGGCGATGAGGCGCGGCCACGGCCAGGGCAGCCAGGCCGATGACGATGTCGCGGCGGCGGCCTCAGGGGCGAGGCCGAGCTCGGAGCTCGTCGGCGCTGGCGCAGACCAGGCAGGGTGAAGGCCTCGTCGACGTGCCGACCGTCACCGCCTCTGCTCGGCGCGCACCCACTGCAGCGCGATGCCGTCACTCGGCAGCGGCGCGCCACCTCCTCGCGGCGGCCCGCGGAGCCCTGGGTCTCGATGAGGACGACGAGGCGGTGTCCCCGGCGGGGGCGCCGTCGAGCCGCACGTCAGGCGGCGTGGTCCAGGGCGGCGACCATCTCGCCAGCCAGCTCGTTGTCCCCCGACGACGGCGACCCGGGCGGCGGCCAGGCGGCGGGCGGCGTCCTGCCAGGAGTCGTTGACGCCGGTGGAGGTCGCCCAGGCGCGAGAGGAGCCGCGCGCAGCTCAGGCGCCGGGTCGCCGGGGGCGGGCTCAGTATCCCCTCCTCGACGATACCGCCGGTCCACGGCAGGGAGACGGCCTCGAAGGCGGCCTGCGGGCCGATGCCGGTGACCTCGCCGATCTCGTCGAGGGTGCGGGGTACCGTCGCAGGCCTCGAGCAGGGGCCCATGTGCTCGCGGGCGAAGGCCCCGCCCAGGTCCTGGCTCTTGCGGGCCCCGTCGACGATCCAGCCGGTCCTCCTCAGGCCGGGCGCGCAGGCCCGGTCGGACCACGGGCCTGCGAGGATGCGGAACTGCAGGTCGCGGCGAGCGGCGCGGCCGACGTCGCCGGCACGCATGACGGAGCTTTCGTGGCGTCCCCGGGCCATCTCAGGCCACCCCAGCGTCGTCGTGAGGGCGTCCACCCGTGCGCCGCTCGGGCAGGAGGGCCGCGAGCGCAGGCAGGCCAGTCGCGGCAGCCCTCGTAGCGAGTCGAGCAGGGTCTCGCAGCGGTCCACGGCCACGGTCGGCGCGCAGGTGGTGACCCCGGGACGAGGTCGATGGTCCACACCTGGCCGCCGATGTCGGGATGTCCCGACGCGCGACGCCGTCTGCTCCACCGGCCCCACCGGGCTCCCCTGAACGGCTGCTCGCGGGCGGTCGAGGCCTGGAGGGCCAGCGAGATGAGTCCGGCTCCCAGGAGCACGTGGTGGTGGGCGTAGGCCTGCTCCAGCGGGCCGAGCTCGGCGGCGACCTCCGCGGGCATCGGGCGGCAGCCGTGCTGGCGGCGGCGCTCGGTCGTAGCAGCGGTAGCAGGCGCTGCGGCCGGGCACCACGAGCGGTCCGGCAGCGCAGCTCTGTGGGGAAGAGCTCCAGGCCCGAGGGAGGGGATGGACCGGGTGAAGGACAGGGTGTCGAGGTCCTCACGCAGGCCGGTCTGATCGGGGTCGGCCACGAGGACGGCGCGGTCGGCGTAGGGGATGTAGGCGCTGACCAGTCCCTGGTCGACCGGGACGACGACGTCGCCCGTCACCCGGCGAGCCGCCTCAGCGACGGCGCGCGCGACCCACGCCTGGGGCAGGTAGGGCCGTCACCGGCCCCGTGGGGCCTGCGGTGCCGGTCCCTGTGCCGGCTGGGTGGCCGGTGCGGGCGTCGTCGTGCTCATGGCGGGTCAGGGCTCCTGGAGTCGATCGGTGGCATGGCTGATGGTGCGGACGTCAGGGGCATGGTTCAGGCGAAGGCTGGCGGACGGGGTTGATCCCCGGCCTCGTCGTGGACGGTCAGAGCCCATCGCCCAGGGCGCCTCGTAGAGACGGGGCGTGGCCAGGTAGCGGCGTGGTGACTGAAGGACAGGGGCATGGCCTCGGGGATGAGGGCCTTGATGACGTGCATGCCGACCTGGCGGGCCTCGTCGGTGGTGATGTCGACAACGATCGCCTCGGCACCGGCCCGCTCCAGGTTGGATGACGACCCTGCTCGAGCGGGTCAGGACCATCACTGCCGTCAATGCCGGGCCTGACGACGCCCCCGAGGGTGCCGATCTCGTCCAGGGCGTGGACGGGCCGCTCGCCTCGAGGAGGAAGTCGAAGATGTGGCGCATGGACAGCTCGGCGTCAGCCAGGGGCTCCGCCGACTACGGTGAGGTCCTGCCCTTGATCTCCTGGGCACGGGGGCCGCAGGCATGGCTGCGCAGGGCGATGCGCAGGGAGGCGAGCTCGCGGTGGATCTTGGCCAGCGCCCGCTGCGGGTCGATGTCGCAGGTGGCGGCGACCACCTGGGCCAGCTCGAGGGTCGACCTGGGAGGTCTGGACGGCGTAGAGGTGGGGACGCCGTGGTCGGTGGTGGCGTCTGAACAGGTGGGTCCTCAGCTCGGTGGAGGTGCCGACCCGGGTGGTACTCGGCGGCGATCCTCGCCCAGGGTGGAGGGGTCGACGGCGACCGCGGGCAGGCGCAGGCGCTGCAGCCAGGTCAGGGCGATGGAATCGCGCTCGACTGACCTCGAGGCAGGGCCGCAGGACCGCCTCGCGCCAGGTCGGAGTGCGCGGCCGTGCCGGTGGAGATGGGGTTGACGAACTGCTCGGAGGTGCGTACCGGGAAGTTGAGTGGTAGACCAGGACGGCACGACGAAGACCTCTCGACCGCGCGTCAGGGACCAGCCGCGCACCCATCGCATCGGGACGCGGGGTCCGATGCGATGAGCCCAGCAGTCGGGGTCCGCCAGCTCGGTGGCCGAGCACGCCGGCCAGCGCTCGGTCCCGATCGCGGCCTCGCCGGAGACCGGCGGGGTGTCCCACACCAGCTCCTCCTCCGTCCATGAGCAGCTGGAGTAGCGTTCCATCGTCTCCACGATCGCGATGTGTCTGGCGCGATCGGCGTCGATGACTGCCGGCCCCGTCGAAGTTGCCCGCCTCGGCACGGTGATTCCAGGTGCGCTGTGACCTCAGCGCCTCAGATGGATCACCCGAAGACCGGTCCAGATCGCGAAGACCGGTCTCTCCGGCCGCTTTGGGGGCAGCTCGGTGGAACGGAAACCAGGCCGAAGGGTGACTCGAGGACGCAGCGCGAGCCAGTGATGGCGCCACACCTCCTTGAACGCAGAGCGGTACACGGACCCTCCTTCCTGGGAACGACAGAGGAGGCACGCAGGGGAAGTGCCGTTGGCGAAGAGCCCGCCCGAAGCCGTCAGGCGTTCACATCGGTCTTTGATCTACTGCCTCCCGCTGTTTGGATGGCCCCACCCGTCGCTTTCGTCGAGACGCATTTCGCGGCGTTTACACGGTTGGCGTCTCTTTTCAGGTAGTTTGTTCACTGTTCCCCAGCAGACCGCGACCCCCACCTGACCGCGGTCCGCACACATCTGACCAAGGAGACGCATGTCTTCAGATTTCCCTCCCGACTGCGTTGGCGTCGCCCTGGTCGACGACGACGCGATGGCCCTGGCCCATCTGGAGTCCTATTTCTCTGGCGTTGAGGACCTTCCGTCCTCCCAGCAACGCGCTCGACCTCACGAGGCCTGAGATTTGTCCAATCGCACCAGGTTGACGTCCTCATCACCGATGTCCACATGGGAGCACATGGACGGCGTGGAGATGACCAGGAGGTGCTTCGCGCTCGCCACCCACGGGTCATCCTGTTGACCACCATCGACACCGACGAGGGACCTCCTCCAGGGCTGGGGGCGGGGGCCAGCGGCTTCCCTGCTCAAGAGCGCCCCGGCCGAGGAGATCACCTCGGCGGTGCGCAGTCCACTCCCGGGGCGAAGGTCGTGGCCCCCACGCCGACGACGCGCCTCATCGACTACGCGCCTGGCCTCCGTGCGCGGTGCGGACGGGAGCGATCCACCTCTCGGAGAGGGAGCGCGACGTCCTCCGCCTCCTGTGCGGAGGGGCCTCGAACCACAAGATAGCCTCGCTGCTGACCATTGCTGAGGGCGACGGTCAGAGTCGCACATCACCGGCCTGTTCCACAAGACGGGGACGGCGTCGCGCCTGGAGATCGTGGTGTGGGCCTTCAAGCACGGGCTACGCTCCAGCAGCCCCATCACGCATCCCGACCACCCAGCACCCAGGCGGCTCGACGCCGGGCTCAGCCACACCCTGAGGCGCCCGGCCCCTGGGGCCGCCCCCTCGCTCCCCACGTCTCAGCCGTTGGGGCCCGGATGATGATGAACAGCAGGACGAAGAGGATCCAGCCGATGACTGGCCGGGCTCGTGCTGGTGCAGAGGACAGGGCGGGTCTCTGGCACTGCGCGAGGAGGAGGGGCGTTGTAGCCCCGCATCCCGAAGAGGCCCAGGGGCGCCTGCGACGCCGGAGGCGACAGGCCGCCACCGGCCCGGCAAGCTCCTCTCACGCCCAGGGGTCGGCCCCACCGGCCAGGGCGGCTCCGACGGGCCAGCAATCCCGGCCGGCCCCGGCAATCCCCGAGCACCAGGTTGCGGCGCCGTGGGCGCGACGCGTCAGGCGGTGCCAGCGCCGGGCGCAGGCCTTGCCTCGCTGGCCGCTGGCGGGGCGGGGCAGGGGCGGGGGCCTGCGGGCAGGCCACGCAGCTGTGCGCGAGGCGGTGCGGGCAGAGGCGGTACAGGCAGGCGGTGCGCGGCCTGGCCGTGCTCCGGCTCGACGACGACAGCCGCCCTCCCGTGCCGCTGCGAACGCGGCGGCTGCACCGATGGGCTCCGGCATCCGCTCGTGCTCAGCTCGTGCCGTCGTCGTCGAAGGCGGTGGGCCATGAGCGGATCGCGGGACGGGCCGAAGGCTCGTCGCGGAGCCGATGTCGGAGGGCTCCAGCCCGTGGGTGACAACGTACGACGGCATCATCGCGTCGTCGACTCCGCCAGAGCCGTCGAAATCCAGGCCGCCCGACCTCGGGCCCCGCCACGCCCGCCGTGCCCGCCGCCACCCGGAGCCGGCGCCCCCATGCACGGCTCACCCAGGCGCACGCGGCGCTCCGAGAGCAGCCCAGGTTATCCGTCACGTGGCCGCCGCGCGCAGGTCGGGTCGGTTGCCAGCCAGCACCATGAGTCGTCCGGCGCGCCCTGGGGTCCCGGGCGAGGCTGGAGGTCGGGGTCGTCCAGTTGTCCGCTGCCGCGTCGGGGTCCGGCGGGTCGCCGGCATGGGCAACGGCGGTCGTGGCGCGAGGCATCCACGTCCCCCTCCGCCATGTCCCGGATCTGCGCCCATCCGGCCGGCCGACGGCAGCCACATACCCCTGATTGTTGGCTGGGGTGCTCGTCGATCTCGACCAGAGACCGCGGAGGAGAGATGGTCGGCTATGCCGGATCAAGAGCAATACGTAACTG